>Ga0228670_1000546_pt1 | contig 20775 bp, 19 predicted proteins | sample 85DmetaG_FD_182785 | JGI IMG/M metagenome (GOLD analysis project Ga0228670, IMG submission 182785) | Seawater microbial communities from Monterey Bay, California, United States - 85D | ecosystem: Environmental > Aquatic > Marine > Coastal | place: USA: California | collected 2016-10-13
CGTTAAAGCTGGAGAGTAAACTGCTCCACCAGCACATGGCCCCATGATCACACTAATTTGTGGAATCACACCAGAAGCTCTAGTATTTCTGTAAAAAATATCAGCATAACCAGCCAAAGAAACAACACCTTCTTGAATACGAGCACCACCAGAATCGTTAAGTCCAATCACAGGTGCGCCATTTTTCATGGCTAAGTCCATCACTCGACAAATTTTTTGTGCGTGAGTTTCAGAAAGTGAACCTCCTAAAACAGTAAAATCTTGAGAAAAAACATAAACTTGTCGACCGTGAATAGTACCATAACCAGTAACAACTCCATCTCCAGGGATTTTTTGTTTCTCTAAACCAAAATAAGTAGAACGGTGTTCAACAAACATTCCAATTTCATTGAAAGAACCTTCGTCTAAAAGTAAAGTGATACGTTCTCTAGCACTAAGCTTTCCTTGATTATGTTGTTTTTCAATTCGTTGCTCTCCACCTCCAAGCTTTGAAGCTTCTCTTCGGTTTAGTAGTTCTTGATTTTTATCCATGTTTATTTTCTTTACTGCTGTTTAGATACAGAATGCGCAAATATAAAATTTATTCATTTAAAATGAACACTTCCTATGTTTCACTTCATCACCTCTATGCATTTCTCTACTTCTTTATCGAAGTCGTTCATGACAGAGTAGTAGCCTTGCTCTTCCCATAACTGACGAGCAATTTCAGCCTTTAAAGTTCTTCTAATTAGCTTCTCACTTTGCTTGATTCCTTTTTCTTCTGCTTTAAAATCTAATTCGTTTTCGGCATAAGTGATAAACTGATTGAATAGTTCATCTGTTATTTTAAATGTTTCTTTGAACGAATTGATAGATTCCCATTTATTTCTTTTATTTTGAACAAAATCAAAAGCATACATTTGAAAAATGGTTGTGTAACGGAAATTCATGAATAGGTATCCCATTCCACTGGTATCGAAAGGAACAAATTCATCCGGCATAATTCCACCGCCACCATAAACAGTTTTTCCTTTAGGTGTCGTAAATTTTAAAGAGTCAACAAAAAGACTAGAATCAGGAGCATATAGTTCACCATTTTCAAAACGATCTATTTGGTCTTGATAATATTCATCATACCCTGCTTTGTAGGTTTTTTGAATGCATCTCCCTGTAGGAGTATAATAACGTGCAATCGTTAACCTTAAATTACTTCCATCTCTTAGTTTAACATCTTCCTGAACAAGTCCTTTACCGAAAGACCTCCTACCTACAATTGTCCCTCTATCATTGTCTTGTATAGCACCTGCAACAATTTCACTTGCTGAAGCGGAATTAGCATTAATAAGAATAGAAAGTTTAGTGTCTTCTAATAATCCACCTCTTTTGGAAGTGTAGGTGTGATTTCTTGCATGCTCTCCTTTTGTAGATACAATAGGTAGTCCGCCAGGTAAAAATTCATCTACAATATTTGTGGCGCTTCTAAGAACACCGCCACCATTATTTCTCAAATCTAAAATTAATTTTTTCATACCTCTTGCTTTTAAATCTGCCGCAGCATCATAAAATTCTTTAGAAGTATTTACAGAGAACTGATCAATTTTTATGAATCCAGTTGTTGGATTTAAAAGGATAGCACAAGAAATAGAAGATATTGGAATAGAGCCTCTGATGATTTTCTTCTTTAAAACTTCTCCATTTCTATATATAGTTACGTTAACAGGAGTGTTTTCAAGTCCTTTTAAAAGGGACATGATTTTATTTGTTTTAATTTTCTTACTTGCTACAACTTCCTCTTCAATTTTTATGATTTTATCTCCTGCTTGAATTCCAACTTTTTCGGAAGGAGATTTTGGGATAACATGAGTAACACAGATAGTGTCTCTAATAACGAAGAAACGAACACCAATTCCACCAAATCTTCCTTCAATGGATTCGGTCATGCTTTTTAAATCTTTTGCTGGAATATAGTTACTGTGAGGGTCTAATTCATGTAACATGTTACTAATTGTTTTTTCAAACAAATTATCTCCATCAATGGTATCAACGTATCTTTTGTCAATTATATCGATGATATCTCTCATTTTTTGATAATCTTTCCCCCCTCTAGTTGAAGAAGGGTTGTAAGATAGGCTTGAGGAGAAATAGTTCCCTAAAAAAAGTCCAATAGAAAGGAAAACAGATAATAGAATAGGAATTAAAAAGTTGAATTTATTATTTTTCATCTTCAATGTTTTCGATATGAACGATTTCTATCCCGGCACTTTTAAGGAAGTCAATACCAGAAGTATCTTTGTAGTTGTTGATGAATACCACTCTTTCAATTCCAGCTTGAAGAATTAGTTTACTACAATCTTTGCAAGGAGAAAGTGTTTGGTATAAAGTTGCACCAGAACAATTGTTGGTAGATTTGGCAACTTTTAAAATTGCATTTGCTTCTGCATGAAGAACGTACCAGTGAGTTTCTCCTTCCTTTGTTTCGCAGCAATTATCAAAACCTGCAGGAGTTCCATTGTATCCATCAGAGATAATCATTCCATCTTTGACAATAATAGCGCCTACCTTTTTTCTTGAACAATGGGATAAATCTGCCCAAGTTTTAGCCATTCTTAAATAGGCTTTGTCGTATCTTTCTTGTTTAAGCTTCTCTTTCATTTCCTTCATATCTCAATTCACAAAGTTAATGAAATTGAAATTAGTCTTATGAAATAGTAAGTGAATTAACAATTATTAAGTTAAGAATAGAGAAGGTGTAAAATTTAAGTGGTAATAAATTTATATCCAACGCCTCTTATGGAATGAAAATGTATAGGGTTTTTTGGGTCTTTTTCAAATAATTTTCTGAAGGATAAAATGTAGTTGTCGATAGTACGAGAAGTCGGGAACTGATCTGGCCAAATTTTATCTAAAATCTCATTTCTCGAAACTACTTGTCCTTGTTTTTCCTTAAATAGTTTTAGTAACTCAATCTCTTTTTTAGATAAAGTAGTCACTAATTCGTCATTAAGATTGTGTATTTCAAAAGTTGAAAAGTTGATGTTTAAATCTCCAATTATATAATCTTTTTCTTCCTCTAATGGAAGTAGATTTTGAATACGGAGTAATAATTCTTCTAAATCAAAAGGCTTTGCAAGGTAGTCGTTTGCTCCAATTTTTAGCCCAGTAATTCTATCTATTGTAGTGCCTTTTGCAGATAAAATAAGGATAGGAGTTTTTGATGTTTTACGGATTTCTTTACAAATGTCTAAGCCACTTACTTTTGGGACCATTACATCTAAAATGACTAAGTCAGCAGCAGTGAACTTATTTAAGTTTTTCATTGCGGTTTCTCCATTATCAAAAACTTCAACTTGAAACCCGTCAAGTTCAAGGTTCATTTTTATCATTTCAGATAAACTTTTTTCGTCTTCTAGTAGAATTACCTTTTGCATTTTCTGTTTAAAAAATTATTTGCTGTAAATAAAGGTAATTAGATTTTTTGAAAAGCGATAAACAGGATTGTTATAAACTCTGTTAAATTGTTCATTAATTCTTAATAAATAGCAACGGATTGGATATAAAAATCTAATTAATTAAACTAATTTTGTCTTTTTATTTCAAAGATTAGAATGAGTACAACAAAAAAGATTGCTTCGGCACTAGTTTCGGTATTTGATAAGTCAGGTTTAGAACCTATAATTAAAGCATTGCATGCGCAGAATGTTACTTTATATTCAACAGGAGGGACGCAAAAATTCATTGAGGATTTAGGTATACCAGTGGTAAGAGTAGAAGATTTAACGTCTTATCCATCTATTTTAGGTGGTCGTGTTAAGACTTTACATCCAAAAATATTTGGAGGTATCTTAAATAGAAGAGAGTTAAAAGAAGATCAAGAACAGATTGCAGAGTTTGAAATTCCAGAATTAGATCTTGTAATTGTTGACTTGTATCCTTTTGAAGAAACAGTAGCCTCTGGAGCCTCGGAAGAAGCAATCATTGAAAAAATAGATATTGGTGGGATTTCTCTAATCAGAGCAGCGGCTAAAAATCATAAAGATGTGGTAATTATTCCAAGCCAAGAGCAATATGCTCCTTTTTTAGAGATATTAAATAATGGTAATGGCGCGACTACTTTTGAAGAAAGAAAAGCTTTTGCAAGAGATGCTTTCCAAGTTTCTTCACATTATGATACACATATTTTTAATTACTTCAATCAAGGAGAGAAAGAAGTTTTTAAGCAAAGTATTCAGCAAGCACAAGTGCTTAGGTATGGAGAGAATCCTCATCAAAAAGGAATTTTTCATGGAGACTTAAATGCAATTTTCGATAAATTACATGGGAAAGAGCTTTCTTACAATAATTTACTAGATGTAGATGCAGCTGTAAACTTAATGGGTGAGTTTAAAAATGATGATCCTACGTTTGCAATTTTAAAACACAATAATCCTTGTGGTTTAGCTGTTAGGTCCACTTTGAAACAAGCTTATGTAGATACACTAGCCGCTGACCCAGTAAGTGCATTTGGTGGTATATTAATTGCGAACAGAGAAATTGATTTAGAAACAGCTGAAGAGATAAATCAGTTGTTTTGTGAAGTTGTTATCGCTCCATCATATAATGACGAGGCTTTAGAGCTTTTGAAAAGTAAAAAGAATAGAATTATCTTAGTTCAAAAAAATGTAGAATTGCCAAAAAGACAATTTAGAACAATTTTGAATGGTGTTTTAGAACAAGATAAAGATTTAATAACAGAAACAGCGGATCAGTTAGAAACGATAACTAATCTGAGCCCTTCAGAACAAGAAGTGAAAGATTTAATTTTTGCTAATAAAATCGTGAAGCATGTAAAATCTAACACGATTGTTTTGGCTAAAGGGAACCAGTTGATGGCATGCGGTACAGGACAGACTTCTAGGGTAGATGCTTTAACTCAAGCGATTCATAAAGCAAATGCTTTTGGATTTGATTTAACTGGGTCGGTGATGTCATCTGATGCATTTTTCCCTTTTCCAGACTGTGTAGAGATTGCTAAAAATGCTGGAATTAGCTCTGTTATTCAACCTGGAGGTTCTATAAAAGATGAGTTGTCAATTAATTACTGTAATGAAAACCAAATGTCAATGGTTTTTACAGGAAATAGACATTTTAAACATTAATTTATTATTTTCGTAAGAATTAGAATCTATGTTCTAATTTTCAACGAAGATATTGGTTACAAAATACGCTGTAAACAGCACGATACGAAATGGGATTATTTAGTTTTTTAACGCAAGAAATTGCAATCGATTTAGGTACAGCTAATACCCTTATCATTATGAATGATAAGGTTGTGGTAGATGAGCCTTCTATTGTTGCTAGAGATATTCAGACAGGTAAAATTGTTGCGATCGGTAAAAAGGCGCAACAAATGCATGGGAAAACCCACAAGCTTATTGAGACTGTTCGTCCTTTGAGAGATGGTGTAATTGCTGATTTCCAATGTGCTGAGCAAATGATTCGTGGAATGATCAGAATGATTAGTCCTGGAAAGAAATTGTTTAACCCAGCTCTTCGTATGGTGATTTGTATTCCTTCAGGTATTACTGAGGTAGAAAAACGTGCTGTAAGAGATTCTGCTGAACATGCAGGAGCAAAAGAAGTTTACTTAATTCATGAGCCAATGGCTGCTGCTTTAGGTATTGGTATCGATGTGGAAGAGCCAATGGGAAATATGATTATCGACATAGGTGGTGGTACTTCAGAGATTGCAGTAATTGCACTTGGAGGTATTGTTTGTGATAAGTCAATTCGTATTGCAGGGGATGATTTTACTTCTGACATTGAAGAGTACATGCGTCGTCAACATAATATTTTAGTTGGAGAAAGAACAGCTGAACAAATTAAAATTCAAGTTGGATCTGCCGTTCCTGAATTAGAACATCCACCTGAAGATATGGCTGTGCATGGTCGTGATTTAATGACAGGTATTCCAAAAGAAATAATTGTTACTTATTCTGAAATTGCTTATGCTTTAGATAAAACAATTAATAAAATTGAAGAGGCTATTCATAGTGCTCTTGAAATGACGCCGCCAGAACTTTCAGCAGATATATTCAAAACAGGTATTTACTTAGCTGGGGGTGGTTCAATGCTTAGAGGTTTGGATAGTCGAATTTCAGCAAAAACTAAATTACCAGTTCATATTGCTGAAGATCCATTAAGAGCTGTTGCTCGTGGTACAAGTATTGCATTGAAAAATATCGATCGTTACCAATTCTTGATTAGAGATTAAATAAATAATACATCCTGACGACTATAAAGTTGTCAGGATATTTATATTTTATAATGAATGCATAATCTACTCGCTTTTTTTAGACGTTTTAGAATTTTCCTCTTGTTCGTTTTGCTACAAGTGTTTGCATTATCTACCTATTTTACTTATTTATCTTTTCCTCGATCTCAATATTTAACCAGTGCTTCAATTGTTTCTTCTAGTATTTTAGAAGTTAAAAATAGCTTTACAAGGTATTGGAACTTAGGAGAAAACAACAAAGCTTTACAAGCTGAGAATATTCGACTGAGAAATAAAGTTAAAGAGTCTTTTATGCGTTTAGAACGTCCACTGGTAAAAATAGAAGATACACTTTTTAGACAGCAATATGATTACATCCCCTCTTTAGTTATTAATTCTTCTACTAACAAAAGGAATAATTTTTTCACCTTAAATGTAGGTAAACTTCAAGGAATTGAAAGAGGTATGGGGGTGTTTTCTGATAGAGGAGTGGTTGGGGTAATTCACACTACAAGTAAGCATTATTCCGTCGTTAAGTCTGTTTTAACGGAACATATTAATATTGATGTTATCATTGAAAACACTGGAGCGTTTGGACTTTTAAAATGGGACGGTAGAGATTCTAAATTTGGAACTATTACTGGAATTTCTAACGATATGATTTTAGAAAAAGGAACTCGAGTTGTAACGAGAGGTGGTTCAACCATTTTTCCAAAAGGATTATTAGTTGGGTTTGTTGAAAAATATAAACAAATCGAAGGAAAACCTCTTTGGGATGTTACTATTCGTTTTTCAGAAGATTACAGAAGTATACAAAATGTTTACGTAATTAAAAACTTATTGAAAGGAGAGCAGGATAAACTAGAGAATACCATACCAGAAGATAAAGAGAATGAATAATAACATAGTTGTACATATATTTCGTTTTTTGATTTTTGTACTAATTCAATCATTGGTGTTGAATAGTTTGGAAATTGGATTAGGTATTCAGTTAATGATTTATCCACTTTTTATTGTGTTACTTCCATTTGAAACTTCTTTACCAGTTTTATTATTAGTTGCTTTTGTAATGGGCTTTAGTATCGATTCAATATCTAATACATTTGGATTGCATACATCTTCTCTATTAGTTGTAGCTTATTTAAGACCATTCGTTTTTAATATTTTCTCTCCAAGAGATGGTTATGATCCATTAAAAGAAGCTTCTATATTTGAAATGGGACAAAGGTGGTTTATTTCAGTTTTTGGAATATTAATTTTGATACAGCACTTATGGTTTTTCACGCTTGAAATGTTTAATATTACGGAGATGCTTTATGTATTTCAAAAGACTATGTTAAGTGCACCATTATCTTTCTTGCTTTGTATTTTACTGCAAGTTATCTTTGTATCTAAGCCGAAAGAAAGATGAATTTTGATACTAGAAGATACGTAATCTATGCATTTATTATTGTCGTAGGCTTCATTTATATCGTTCGACTTTTTTACATGCAGGTTATCGATGATAGCTGGGCTTTAAGAGCTCAACAAATTGCAGAAAAGAGAAAAGAAATTACTCCACCCAGAGGTTCTGTTTACGATAGAAATGGGAAAAAGATCGTCTCCAATAGAACTTATTATAACTTAATGATGCGAGAAGCAGACATGGTCGCTTTTGATACTATTGCTTTTGCTAAACTTATTGGTTGGGAAAAAGAAAAAGTAGTTAAACGTTTCAAAGATATTGTAAAAGGAGAGGGAAGGTATTATAATAAACATACCGGTAAAACAACTTCTAATTATCGTAAAAACAGATCGTATGCTTTTTTAAAAGAAATGACATTAGATGAAATCGCAAATATAGCAGCACATCTAGAGGATTTTCCCGGTTTTTTTGAAGAAATAACGAGTATGAGAAGTTATACTTATCCATATGGTGCAAATGTTTTTGGATATTTATCAGAAGTAAATAGAGAAGAAGTTCAAAGAGATCCTTTTTATAAAGGAGGAGATAATATTGGTCGAGCTGGATTAGAAAAATATTACGAAACTGAATTAAGAGGAACAAAAGGTATTAAGTATATCGTTACTTCTGCAATGAATAATGATATAAAGCCATACATGAATGGAAAATATGACACTCTTGCTCTTCAAGGACCAGATCTAACTTTAGGATTAGACATCGATTTACAAGCTTATGGAGAAATATTACTTAAAGGAAAAAGAGGATGTGTTGTAGCTATCGAACCTGAAACAGGAGAAATATTAGCTTTAGTTTCTTCACCATCTTTCGATCCAAACTTATTAGTTGGTAAACGAAATATATCTGAAAACTATCCAAAATTATTAAGAGATGGGGATAAGCCATTATACCCAAGACCGTTAGCATCTCAGTATCCTCCAGGATCTATTTTTAAATTATTACAATCTTTAGTTGCTTTAGAAGAAGGAGTTATAACAAAAAATTCAGAATTTGTTTGTAATAAGTCGTTGGTTGGATGCCACGATCACCCTAGTGCACAAAATTTAGCTGATGCAATAAAGGCTTCCTGTAATCCTTATTTTTATTCTGTCACTAAAAAAGTAATTCAACAAAATAAAAAATCAAGTGTTTTTGAAGACTCTGAAATTGGATTGAATCTTTGGGCTGAGTATATGAAAAGTTTTGGCTTAGGTTTTAGATTTGATACTGACATTAATGGTTTAAGTCCTGGTTTAATTCCAAATTCGAAATATTACGATAAATGGTATGGACATCATAGATGGGCTTTTTCAACGATAAGGTCCATTTCAATTGGACAAGGGGAAGTTCAGTTGACTCCTTTACAAATGGCTAATATTGGAGCACTAATTGCAAATAAAGGTTGGTATTATACCCCACATTTTGTGAAGTCTATTGGTAAAAAAGGACCTTCAGAGGAATTTGCTTTAAAAAACATCACAAAGGTCGACCCAAAACATTTTGATGTAATACATGAAGGAATGTGGAAGGTGGTTCATGAAGCAGGCGGAACTGCCAGTAGAGCTAAGTTAAAAGATATAGTAATCTGTGGTAAAACAGGGACAGTTGAAAATAAGCCACATAAAGACCATTCTGTATTTTTAGCTTTTGCACCGATGGATAAACCGAAAATAGCAATATCTGTTTTTGTTGAAAACGCTGGTTTTGGAGGAACATGGGCAGCGCCAATAGCGAGCTTAATGATTGAAAAGTATTTAAAAGGTGAAATTTCAGATGCTAACAAAGCAAGAGAAAAAAGAATTTTAGAAGCAAATTTGTACAAATAAATGAGGAGAGGAGAAAAAATAACAAGTAATATGGACTGGATTTTATTTTCAGTTTATTTGTTATTGATGCTGATGGGAATTGCGACAGTATATTCAACTGCTTATAATGCTGATCATCCTAATCTTTTCGATTTTTCTCAGAAATATGGTAAACAAATAGTTTGGCTTTTTGTTTCTTTATTTTTAGGTATGCTCGTTTTTCTTATCGATGCAGATATTTATCGGAAGTTTTCACCACCAATCTATATCTTTACTATTGTTCTTTTAGTCGTTGTACTTTTTATGCCTGCTAAAAACGGAGCTCGAGCTTGGCTAGGTATAGGGACTTTAGGAATTCAGCCGGCTGAATTTGCAAAAATTGGTACAGCGCTTCTTTTAGCAAGATTTATTAGTAGTGTTAACATTAAGCAACAAAATATTCAAACTGTTCTTATTGCAAATGTTATAATTTTAATACCGATGATATTAATCTTGTTACAGCCAGATGCTGGAACTTTTATTGTATTTACTTCTTTTCTTTTTGTGATGTATAGAGAAGGTATTACTTATGACCCCTTAGTTTTAAAGTTAGTGAATTTAATACCTGGAATAAAATTTAAACAAACTTGGGTAGGAAGTCACTTTATCCCGATAATGTTTGTGGTAGTTTTCCTCTGTATTTCAACTTTATTAGTAAGTAATAACATCATTACTTTTAGCTTTTTACCAGGTGTAGAAATACCTGGTTTTTTCGGTGTTTTTGCCTCATTGTTAGCTTTTTCAATATTAGCTTTTGTTATTTTAAGGTATGTTTCATCAAAAAGGGATAGAAAAAATGCTACTTTAATCGTTTTAATAGGTTTTATTCTAAGTGTTACCATTGCTTCTAGTGTTAATTTTCTGTTCCAAGGAATGGCAAGTCACCAAAAAGATAGAATAGAATTATTTTTAGGATTAAGACAAGATCCTAATGGGTTAGATTATAACCGAAATAGAGCAATGGCTGCTGTTGGTTCCGGAAGATTATTTGGAAAAGGATATAACAAAGCAACTGTTTCTAGTGTGGAAAGTAATCACGTACCTGAAAGTGAAACTGATTTTATATTCTGTCCTTTTGCAGAAGAATGGGGGTTTATGGGAACTTTTACGTTGGTTGTTTTATACATGGTCATGTTGTTTCGAATAATAATAATAGCTGAAAGACAACGTTCTAGATTTGTAAGGGTTTACGCTTATACAGTAGCGATGATATTGTTTTATCATTTTGCTGTAAACATTGGAATGGATATTGGGTTTGCACCAGTTATTGGAATACCGCTCCCTTTCTTTAGTTATGGTGGATCTTCCATGATGTCTTTTTCCATGTTCATGTTTATTTTATTGAAGTTAGATAGTCAACGAACTTATATGCTTCAGTGATAAGCTTTGTAAATTTCTAGAAATAAAGAAAAGAATTTATAATTTTATATTAATTGTAATAAAATGGCAAATCAACAGAAAAAAACGAAATCAAGAGGGACAATAAAAATAACCATATTTTTATGGCTTCTTGGTATTTTGCCAATCCTCTTGATTTCTAGTTTATTATTGTTTCAACCTGATGAAACATTACCTTCTGTTTCCATGTTAGATAATCCACCAGAATTATTAGCTTCTGTGGTATTAACCGATGATGGGAATACTGAACTTGGTCGATATTGGAAGGTAAATAGAACTAGCTCATCCTATAAAGAGATTTCTCCATTTGTATTTGATGCATTAATTTCTACAGAAGATGAAAGATACTTAGACCATTCTGGGGTTGATTTTAAAGCTCTAGCAAGAGCAATTGTTAATCTAGGCGGATCAGGTGGAGCTTCTACTATTTCTCAGCAGTTAGCAAAATTATTATTTACTCTTCAACAAAGAGAATTGGAAGATATTGCAAGGTCTAAAGGGGAGAGTATTTCTAACTTTACAGGAGGTAAAATTGGTAGAATTATTGGTCGTGTTACTGAGAAAGCAAGAGAAAATATCATAGCTACTCGTTTGGAAAAAAGATATACCAAAGAGGAAATTATTACGATGTATTTGAATCAGTTTGATTATTTATATAATGCTGTTGGAATTGAGAATGCTGCAAAAGTCTATTTCAATAAAAAACCAATTGATTTGTTGAAAGAAGAAGCTGCTATGCTTGTTGGAATGTGTAAAAATCCAACCTTATACAATCCTCATACTCATCAAGTAAAAAATTACCGAAGATATATCGCAAATAGAGATAACTTAGACCTATCAAAAGTAACGGAAGAAGCTATTAAAATTAAACGATCGAGTGATAGTTTAAGAGCTGTCTCAAGAAGGAATCAAGTTTTATTTCAGTGGTATAAAAATAGTAAAAAGGATAATCCAGCTTTAAAAGTAAAGATTTCTAAAAGTGAATATGATTCCCTAAAGACTTTACCAATAATATGTAGTTATCAATCCGTAGATCATAAAAGAGGGAAGGCCCCTTATTTTAGAGAAGCTTTGAGAAAAGAGCTCACTACTTTATTCTCTAAAAAAAATCCTGATGGCTCTTTAAAATATACAAATGAGGAAGGAAGAGCTTGGGATATTTATAGAGATGGTTTAAAGATTTACACTACTATTAATTCCAGTATGCAAGATTATGCTGAAAATGCAATGTCAAAGCATTTAGCAGAAACTCTTCAAGGTCAATTTGACAAAAATAATAAGTCGGTTAGAAATTTTCCTTTTTCTAATTCATTAACCGAAAAACAGGTAGAAAGAATTATGTCTTCTGCTAGAAGAAATAGTTATCGTTATGCTTCATTGAAAGCTGCGGGAGTAAATAATGACGAAATATTGAAAATATTTGATACTCCAACTAATATGAGTGTATTTTCTTGGAAAGGTTCAAAAAAAGACGGTTATGTTAAAGACATTGATACGGTAATGACTCCTAACGATTCGATTAGGTACTATAAATCATTTTTACACTCAGGACTCGTTTCTATTGAACCACAGACAGGTTTTGTAAAAGCTTGGGTTGGTGGTGTTAATATTGATCATTTTGCTTACGATCATGTTAAATTAGGAAAAAGGCAAGTTGGATCTACCATGAAACCTTTTGTTTATGCAGCTGCTGTGTCAATGGGTATGCTTGAACCTTGTACACTTATTCCTGATATTTCTCATTGTGTGGATATTTTAGACGATAATGGAAACCTTGAAAAAAGGTGGTGTCCACGAACTTCAAGTGAATTAACTGGAGGTTTATGTTCTGCTGCAAGAGGCTTAGCTTTTTCTAAAAATAATATTACTGTTGGAGTAATGCAAAAAATGGGAGGTAAAGCAGGTCCTCAAACAATTGCAAAATTATTATCTAATATGGACATTAAATTGAGTAAACACGATATTGTTCCAGCAATGTGTTTAGGATCAATGGATTTATCTTTATTAGAACTTGTTGGGGCACAATCCACCTTTGCAAATAAAGGCGTTTATGTAAGACCAACAACAATCATGAGGATTGAAGATAGAAATGGGAATGTTATTTACAATACGAATAATTATGCGAAAGAAGTTATGAGTGCAGAAGTTGCTTATACGGTAGTGAAAATGATGGAAGGTGTTGTGGATTATGGAACTGGTATCCGATTAAGAAGAAATTATCCTTATGGAAATATAACTGCACCGATGGCAGGAAAAACGGGTACAACTCAAAATAATTCAGATGGTTGGTTTATTGGAATCACCCCTGAATTAGTTACAGGTGTTTGGGTTGGTGCAGAAGTTAGAAGTGTACATTTTAGATCAACTAATTTAGGACAAGGAGCAAGAACCTCTTTACCTATTTATGGTTATTACATGAATAAGGTATACAAAGATTCTAAAATCGGTATTTCAACAGAGGATTTTGAATCTCCTAAAAACTTTAAATTAAACACTACAAATTGCTCAGGAGAATACCTTCCAAAAGACCAAGATATTGATTCGGTACAACAGCAAATTAATAAAAATAATAAGAGCAACCCATTTAGTTATTAAAGTTGGTTGTTACTAATACGAAATAAAATGAATAAAGAAGTTAAAAACGTTGAAGAAGCATTAGTTGGAATTAAAGATGATATGACAATTATGTTAGGAGGTTTTGGATTATGTGGTATTCCAGAAAACTCAATTGGCCAACTTGCTAAAACAGGAGTAAAGAACTTAACTTGTATTTCAAATAATGCAGGGGTAGATGACTTTGGATTAGGTTTATTATTACAAAGTAAACAAATTAAAAAAATGATTAGTTCTTATGTTGGAGAAAATGATGAGTTTGAACGTCAAATGCTTTCTGGTGAGTTGGAAGTAGACTTAATTCCTCAAGGTTCATTAGCAGAACGTTGCAGAGCAGGAGGAGCAGGTATTCCAGCATTTTTTACTCCAGCGGGTTATGGAACTGAAGTTGCAGAAGGAAAAGAAGTAAGAGAGTATAATGGTAAGCCACATATTTTAGAGACAGCTTTAACAGCAGATTTTGCGATAGTAAAAGCTTGGAAAGGTGATACTGAAGGAAATTTAGTTTATAAAGCTACTGCTAGAAATTTTAACCCAATGATGGCTACTGCTGGGAAAATAACAATTGCTGAAGTTGAAGAGTTAGTTCCTGCGGGAGAGTTAGATCCAAATGAGATTCATACTCCAGGTATTTTTGTTCAACGAATTTTTAAAGGTGAAAAATTCGAAAAAAGAATTGAGCAAAGAACTGTAAGACAGAAATAATTTATCAAATTTTCAAAATTTTAAAAAATGGCTTTAGATAAAAACGGTATAGCAAAAAGAATTGCACTAGAATTAAGAGATGGTTGGTATGTTAATTTAGGAATCGGTATTCCTACTTTAGTTGCTAACTATATTCCTGAAGGAATTGAAGTTGAGTTTCAATCTGAAAATGGAGTTTTAGGGATGGGAGCTTTTCCTTTCGAAGGAGAAGAAGATGCAGATTTAATTAATGCAGGAAAACAAACAATTACTACTCGTCCGGGTGCTTCTTTTTTCGATTCAGCAACTTCTTTTGCAATGATTAGAGGTCAACATGTTCAATTAACTGTTTTAGGGGCAATGGAGGTTTCTCAAAATGGAGATATTGCAAACTGGAAAATACCTGGAAAAATGGTGAAAGGAATGGGTGGAGCTATGGATTTAGTAGCCTCAGCTGAAAATATTATTGTTGCGATGATGCATTCTAATAAAGCAGGAGTTTCAAAAATATTGAAAGAATGTACTCTTCCTTTAACAGGGGTTGGATGTGTTAAAAAAGTAGTGACGGAATTAGCGGTGATGGAAATTAAAGGAGGAAAATTTCATTTAATTGAAAGAGCTCCAGGAGTTACTATAGATGAAATTAAATCTAAGACTGAAGGAGAACTTGTAATTCCTGATAATGTACCTGAAATGAATTTATAAGTAGATGCTTCAAAACCTCATAGTACTTTTTAATAAAAACTTTTCAAAGGTATTTTTAATTGGTACTATTTGTTTTGTCCTTTTGTTTAATATTAATGAATCACCCTGGAAAAATAACAGAGTCATAGATTGGGATGTAACTTCTTATTATGGCTATTTGCCGGCATTCTTTATACACCAAGATCTGTCTTTGGATTTTATTGAAAAAAAAGGGACTAACTATTCTGAGAAACATCAATTTTGGCCTGAAATAGCCCCTAATGGTGGTAAAGTAATCAAAACAACAATGGGGATGTCCTTTTCGTATTCTCCTTTTTTTGTCTTAGCTCATATAGAAGCTAAACTGTTTAGTCAAAAGCAGGATGGATTTAGTTATCCTTACCATAAATGGATTCATTTTTCAGGAGTTTTCTATTTTATAATAGGTTTAATCTTTTTAAGAAAGGTTTTATTAGAATATTTTTCAGAAGTTGTTTCGGGGTTAACAATATTAATAATTGTTTGTTGTACAAATGCATTGTATTATTGTTCTTTTCAGCCAGCGATGCCACATATCACTGATTTTAGTTTGTTATCTATTTTCTTGTATTTTTCTATCAAATGGTTCAAGTTTCAAACTTATAAAACAATTTTTTATTTAGGAATTATTAGCGGATTAATGGTTTTAATTAGACCAACTAATCTTCTTTTTTTTCTTTTCCCTTTATTGTTAAATGTAAGTTCATTCAAAGGTTTTAGTAATAAAATTAAATTGTTCTTTTATCAATGGAAACAAATTTTATTGCTAGGAGTAATTTCTTTTCTAATCATCTTACCACAATTGTTTTATTGGAAATTTACAACAGATAGTTATGTGTTTAACTCCTACATTGGAGAAACTTTTTTTTGGTCAAATCCACACATTTTAGAGGGTTTATTTAGTTATCGTAAAGGTTGGTTAGTGTATTCTCCAATAATGGTCTTTTCGTTGATTGGCTTATTTTTTTTATATGTTAAAAGAAGGGACCTTTTTTTACCAGTGTTTTTATTTTTTATTATAAACATCTATTTAATATTTAGTTGGTGGTCTTGGTGGTATGGAGGCGGTTTTGGTATGCGCTCTTTAATTGACTGCTATCCTTTACTTTGCTTTCCTCTTGCGGCTTTTTTAAATTTTATTATAAATCGAAAAACTAAGATTTATTCTATATTATTTATTCTAATCATTATACTAACTTTTAAGTTAAATTTAATTCAAATTCATCAATATAAATCTGCAGTGATTCATTGGGATGGCATGACAAAAGAAGCTTTTTGGGCTAGTTTTGCAGGAAAAAAAATTGATGCATCTTATTGGGATCTGATAAAACAACCGGATTATGATAGAGCGAGAAATGGGGAGGAAGAATATGATTTTAAACCTTTTTAAACTTTAAAACGATTAGTTTTAGTAAAAAGCCCGTACTTTAAAATTGTCCAAAGAATTTTAACTCCATCAATATTTCTAATTTTTTTTCCATCTTTTATCTCTCTAGGAAAATAATGAACAGGAACTTCTGCTATTAGAGTTTTCTTGATGCGCGCAACTTTAATAAGTAGTTCTGCTTCAAATCCAAATCTATTTTCTTCTAGTTTTATTTGTTCGAAAAGACTTCTAGTGAAAAGTTTATAACCACAGGCTAAATCTGTTAACCGAACATTTATCAGAATCGAAGCAAATTTGGTGAACATCTTATTGAAAAAATACCTCCTGTAAGAGTAAAGTGGTCTAATAATACCGGTCATGTATCTCGAACCATTGATAAAATCGACTTTTAAATCTAACATGGTACTTACCATTGTAGGAATATCTTCAGGGATTAATTCTAAATCCGCATCTTGAATTGTTATTAATTCACCCGATGAATGTTTAATTCCTTCTCTAACTGCAAATCCTTTTCCTTTATTTTGATTCAGAGAAATAAAGATGTAGTTTAATTCTTTTTTGTTTTTTTCTAATAATTCAGAAGTGCCATCTGTTGAACAGTCGTCAACTACTACCAATTCTATATCTGTTAATTCATGATTATACTTAATTTGATGTACTTTTTTAATCACATCAATTATTGATTTTTTTTCATTAAAAACAGGAATTATGATACTTAGTTTCATGTAAAACAGTCTTACTGTAAAGCTAAGAAAAAAACTTCTTAGAAAAAGTATTAAGGATGCTTTTTAAAAGAAACGATGAAAAACAAAAAATATTTTGACTTTGTTTTGGTATTAGAACAGAGGTTTGAAATAATCTTAATAATTTTACAGTATGATATTATATAACGTAACAGTAAGCATAGATAATTCCGTTCATGAAGATTGGCTTCAATGGATGCGTTCTACTCATATTCCAGAAGTGATGGAGACAGGATGCTTTATTGAAAGTAGAATTTCTAGAGTTCATGGAGAAGAAGAGGGGGGAATGACTTTTGCAATCACTTATGTTTGTCCAAGTGATGAGCATTTTAAAAAGTATGAAAAGGAATATGCTCCTGAACTTCAAAAAGACCACACATCAAAATTTCAAGGAAAATTTGCTGCATTTAGAACTACTCTTTCTGTAATTGAGGAATTTAAAAAATGAGAAACTCTACAGTAAAAGCAAAAAAGCATTTAGGTCAACATTTCTTAACAGATAAGAATATTTGTCAAAAAATTGCAAATCAATTTAGTGGACATAGAGGGTGCAATACTGTTCTAGAAATAGGGCCTGGAATGGGTGCATTGACTGAATTTTTATTAGAAAGAGAGGACTCAGATGTCCATGTGATGGAAATTGATAGAGATTCTATTCAATACTTAAAAGACCATTTTTCTGCTTTGGATGATAAAATATATGACTCAGACTTTTTAAGAACTAAGTTGGAAACTATTTTTGAGGATAAACCGTTTGCTGTAGTTGGAAACTTCCCTTATAATATTTCTTCTCAAATAATGTTTAAATGTTTGGATTATAGAAATCAAATCCCTGAAATAATGGGAATGTTTCAAAAGGAAGTAGCCCAAAGATTTGCAGAAAAGCCTGGTTCAAAACAATATGGTGTAATAAGTGTATTGATGCAAGCATATTATGATATCGAATATTGTTTTACTGTTGATGAACATGTTTTCAATCCGCCTCCAAAAGTAAAATCTGGAGTAATTCGATGTACTAGAAATGAACGTGAGTTTCTTCCTTGTAACGAAAAATTATTTTCACAAGTTGTAAAATCTACTTTCGGACAACGTAGAAAAACAATTCGAAATTCAGTAAAATCTATTTTGAAAGGAGATGGGTTTGAACATGAATTTTTAACTTTAAGACCAGAAAGATTGTCTGTTGATGATTTTGTTGAATTGACTTTAGCAATAGAAAACCACAATAAGCAATTTATTGAAGAATAATACGTCTAATTGATATCTTTTTTTTAGATTTCTTTTTTTCAATTAGATTTTTTACTTTCTTTGTATCACAAAATTGATTTATTATGAGTTCAAGAGAAGGATTTGAGGCAGTAGCTGATTTTATGTATGGATTACCATTCGAATTTTACGATAACGTAGGGAATGTATTTAACTACTCTTGTATCGTTTTAGGTTTTGTAGGATTATTTATTTGGTTAAACAAACAACGTAAGTACAACCAAGAAGCGGAAAGTAATCCAAATCAATTAAAATAAACGTTTATAAATAAAATATATTGAAGGTTGTTTGTCATTGACAGACAACCTTTTTTAATTTGGTAGTATGGTTAATTTTTCGATTATTATAACTGCAGGAGGAGTAGGTAAGCGTATGCAATCAAACATTCCTAAACAGTTTCTAGAGGTTAAAGGAATTCCTATATTAATGCATGCTATTCGTAAATTTTACGAATACGATAATACTTGTCAAATTATTCTTACTCTTCCAGAAGATTGGTTAACTTATTGGAAGGAGTTGATCGTTAAGTATAATTTTACTATTGTTCATCAAGTTGTATCAGGAGGTGTTGAACGATACGATTCCATCAAAAATGCTTTACAATTTTGTGATTCAGATGTTATAGGAGTGCATGATGGAGTAAGGCCATTAGTATCATCGGAAACAATAAAGAATTGTTTAGTAAATGTAAAAGAAAAAGGAGCTGTTGTTCCAGTGATTACGCTTAAAGAATCATTAAGAAAAATAGAACAAAATGGTTCTTGTTCTTTAGATAGAAAAGATTACGTTTCTGTTCAAACACCTCAGTTTTTTCTTAAAGAAATTTTGATGAAATCCTATGAGAAAGCATTTCATGATAAAATTACCGATGATGCCTCCTTAGTAGAAGAATCTGGTTTTAAAATAAATTTGGTAGATGGAAATGAGGAAAATATTAAAATCACTACACCTTTTGATTTAAAAATCATTAATCTATTTATTTAGTAGACTAAATTATATTGAATTAAATGTATCTTTGCAATCTATTTAGCATAAGATGAAGATTACAGATCATATAGAACAATCAAAAGAGACTATTTTTTCTTTAGAAATTCTACCTCCATTAAAAGGTAAAAGTATTCAATCTATATACGATGGCATTGATCCTTTAATGGAATTTAAACCACCTTTTGTAAATGTTACTTACCATAGAGAAGAATATATTTATAAAGAAAGAGAAAGAGGATTACTTGAAAAAATTGCGATTAGAAAGCGCCCAGGTACTGTAGGTATTTGTGCTGCTATAATGAATAAATATCAGGTGGATGCTGTCCCACATTTGATTTGTGGAGGATTTAATAAGGAAGAAACTGAAAATGCTTTAATTGATTTACAGTTTTTAGGTATCGATAACGTTTTAGCTTTAAGGGGGGATTCCATCAAAACGGAGTCTAATTTTAGACCTCATGAAGATGGACATTCCTATGCTGTTGATCTTATTCACCAGATTAAAGGCATGAATGAAGGGAACTATATCATGGACGATGTTCAATTAGCACCAACTGATTTTTGTATTGGTGCTGCTGGTTACCCAGAAAAACATTTTGAAGCCATGAATCTAGCTACTGATTTACAATATTTAAAACAAAAAGTAGATGCTGGAGCTGAATATCTTGTAACTCAAATGTTTTTTGATAATGATAAATTTTTTGCTTTTGTAAAAGCTTGTAGAGAGATTGGAATTAATGTACCTATCATCCCGGGTTTAAAACCAATTCGTTCGATGAACCATATTTCGTTTTTACCAAAGTTTTTCCATATTGATTACCCTGAAGCTTTATCTAAAGAGTTGTTGAAATGTAAAAATAATGCTGAAGTTGAACAGGTTGGTATTGAATGGGGGATACAACAATCTAAAGAGTTGAAAGAAGCAAATGTTCCTGGTATTCATTACTATACTATGTCAAATTCTAACGCAGTTTATGCAATAGCAAAAGAGATTTTTTAAAACCTATGAAGTATATATTATTTTTATCAGCGATTATTTTATCAAATTTATCTTCTGCGCAAACTAAAGAATTAAGTTTGACTAACGCTTTAGTAATTGGTCAATTAGATCGCTCTGAAGATCGTTATTCTATTGAGATTGCTTTAACTGAACTTCTTTCTGAATATGGTGTTAAAGCTTTACCATCTTTAAATGTTTTAAAAGTTGGTGCAGATGTTTATCACTTAGAAAATGATTCTATTCAAAATATTGTTAGATCTAAAGGTTTAGATACCTACCTGACAGTTTCTGTTAGAGGATATGATAAGCGATTTAAGCTAGCAGAAAATAGAGACGATTTTAAAACGGCAATCAACGTAAACCATTTATTTTCATTGTATAAAGAAAACGTTATCACTGTGAGTTTTGAGTTTACGTTTTATAGAGATGGAAAGTTTGTAGGTACGGATATTGTTAGATG
>Ga0228670_1000552_pt1 | contig 20606 bp, 17 predicted proteins | sample 85DmetaG_FD_182785 | JGI IMG/M metagenome (GOLD analysis project Ga0228670, IMG submission 182785) | Seawater microbial communities from Monterey Bay, California, United States - 85D | ecosystem: Environmental > Aquatic > Marine > Coastal | place: USA: California | collected 2016-10-13
CTCGACCTTTGAACTCCCCGTTGAGTCAGTGAGCAGAATACCTGCTCCTGAATCCGTAGAAGTAAAGGTAGCAACTGTGTTAGTAGTGCCTGAGTTGACAGTAAGACCATCACTGGTTACTGTTCCAGTTACGTCAATACCTGTGGAGTTTACAAGCACCTTGGTTGAACCGCCTGCGTCTTGTAATTTAAGGTTCGTTGCAAGGATATTCAAATCACCAGAACCAACCTCATGGATATACGATTGATTATTAGCTGAGTGGTATATCTTTAAATCGTTTGAAGCGCCGAATAGCGCTTTGTCATCATCACCAAAGTTAATGTCAGCAGAGGTAGTCATACCATCTGTGGTGATAACACCTGTTACGTCTATGCCTGTTGATGTTGTGGCTAGCTTTTGTAATGCATTATGATAAAGAGCAACTTCTGCATTAGCAGTTGATGTAATAATATTTTCATTAGAACCGTAGTTTCTGACTTGTAAATCACCTACTAGTATTCTAAGATTACCTGAACCACCGTCTTGTATGTAGCTGTTAGACCCATCATGATAAATCTGTAGATCAGATCCAGTACCAAACTTAGCTTTTACACTATCCCCAAGTGCAATATCACCTGTCGTAGTAATACTACCGTAGGTTCTATCACCAGAAATATAAGTTCCTACACGTGCATCAGTATAATAGAGATTAGTACCCTCACTTATATCAGATGTACTCTTGCTAGCAATGTTAGCATTTACAATTGAGGATACATCAGCTGAATCAACTGCGTTCTCATCAACCATAGTCTGCATCATAGTCTTTACATCAGTGTGAAGATTACTTGCTTTTATCTTAGTTGCCATGCTTTATACCTTAATCTCTGTTCGTTCAGTGCGCACTACTGTGTTTGTATAATTGGGAGAGACCTTTAATTGAACAAGATCACCGCTTATAGATGCATCTACTGTTCCTAAATCACTCTCTGTGTATATATCTGCATACTCAACCATACTAACTGTAGTACCGTCATGTACTAATAAAATCTCTTGACTGTGATACCTTGTACCCTGAGTCATCTGTACAACATACTTAGCTGTTCGTGATACTGTTTTATTAAACGTGTCTACTACTTGATTAGCACCAGTTGTTGGAAGAGACTGTTTAGATGTAGAACCATTTAATGTAGAAATACCATATGAATTAATATTAACTGTATCACCGCTAGTAGCAGCTCCTCCAAGGAGTGTCACAGAGGTTCCATTGGTTGCAGTAAAATCTAGCCCATGAACAAGTCTTGTACCGTTCAGGTATACATCTACCTTGTTTAGACTGTACTCTAACGTCAGCCCGTTGATATCCGCACCTGAGAAGGTGCTAGTACTGGATGTAGGTTGGTATATGTAATCAGTAAAGTCTCTTACGGTTACATTACCTGTCTGCATTCGTAGAGTACGAACTTCTATCTCTGCTCCAGTTATAGGAGCTTCATCTAAAGTTAACTGAGAACCTATAAGAGAGTAATTATTAACCTGCTGTACAACACCATCAACCATAACAATTGCATGTTGATCTGTGGCTGGGGATTGTGTAAGAGTAAATGCTGTAGCACTACTATCACCAGTATACTCATTAAGTATTACTGTGTTAGCATCACCAATAGCTCCTATCTCTACCCTGGAGGTAATATAGTCACTATCGACAAGGTTTGTTACTAATGTAATTGTTGAGGAACTATCATTAAATGCTTGAACAGCATTAGCGTTATCTTTATAGTATAACTTACCATCACGGTAGTTAATAGCTAATTCACCGTATTCTAAATCTCCAGCTACAGGTACTCGTCCTGCGACCGACGACTTCTTCAGCTTGAGCTTAGTATTCGCCATTGTAGTTCCTAAAAAGGTTATGTAAAGTCAGTAAGAACTGACTCGTTATTTATCAGTATGTTCCACCATCTAGTTCACGTATGAATACATTACCAGTAGCGTTTATATCAAATTGTCTATTACTACCAGATGCATCAGCAGAGTCTCCATCTGCATAACCACCAAAGGATGCAACCCCAACATTGGTTAGAGTAGCATATTCGTTAGAGAACGTAATAGTATTAGCACCATCATCATATGTAATATCTTGACCAGTAGCATCACTAGCTAGGAAAGTTTTCGTAGCAAGGTGATCTTCAATAACTTCCTTGATGTTAACTCCACCTAAAAATAGGTCATCTGAGTCAGTAAGGTCTATAGCTTTATTGAAGTCCCAACGATTTGTACCAGCATCGTATGTAATGGTAGCATTAGCACCATTAACAGTAATACCAGCTCCATCAGCAGCTGCAGCATTTGCAGCACTATCAGCAAGTACGATGTTAAGATCGTTCATTGATATAGTAGTAGAATTAATTGTAGTTGTAGTACCCTGAACTTGTAGGTTACCACGGATAACTAAGTCACCAGCAAAACCTCCAGCAGAGTCACCTACAGGAGATGGATCCAATACCATTGTATTGCTTGAACCATCTGTTTGGATAGTATTACCTGTAATGACGATATTATCCATAACAACATTACCAGTACCATTTGGTGTAATATTGATATCACCATTAGTATTAGTAGATGTTATTGTATTGCCATTAAGCTCTAAATTATCAACTGTTAAGCGGCTCAGACCAAGAACGTCTGAATCCATATGAACAATAAGACCTTGAGCAGCTGCGACTGTATGGATATTAGTTCCACCAGATAGTGTGGCTGTCTGAGTAAGAAGATCAATAGTTCCTGTACCAGCATCTGCAGCAGTATTAAGAGTTGTTGCAACAGCTATAACACTTGCAGCAGTTACGTGACCGTCTGCATCGATTGTTAAGCTTGGAATCTGTGTTTGTGAACCATATGTACCAGCTGTAACACCTGATGTGTCGTGACTGATTGTAACTTTGTTAGCAGAGACTGTTGCAGTGATATGTGTATCACCTTCAAAGTCTAATACTTCTCCGTCTAGATCAATATCATCTGATCCAGTATCACCTGTAATAGATAAAATCTGAGCTGTGTTTTGAGCGTCTACATATGCTTTTGTAGCAGCATCTTGAGCAGAAGCTGGATCTGTTACATTTGATATAAGAGAGTTACTAACACTAACTATACCACTACCATTAGGGTCTAGTATAATGTTACCGTTTGTGTCTGTTGAACTAACTGTATTACCATTGAGAGTAATATTATCAACATTTAATACATCAATCTTACTTGATGCATCTGTAATAATAGCACTTGATGCTGTTAGTGTTCCTGGTGCGTGATCAGCTAGATTAGCAAAGTATTCACCGCCAATAGCAACAACGGAAGTAGATACACCATTACCATCATCACCTTTACCGAAGAATAGGCGATCACCGCCATTGTTATAAAGTCCTGTACCAGCTGAGTAAGCTAACTCACCTGTCTTGAGTGATCCTGGGGCGCTAGTACCGGTCGATCGTTTTATTCTAATAATTGCGGCCATTAATAACTGCCTCCGTTAATGTTTTGCTCTACTAAATCCAAGGTCGCTTCAAAATTAGCTGACGTTCCATTATATACCAGTACGCTACCGTTTACTGCTCCAGTGATATCTACACCACCGAGGTTATTTATATTAAAAGCACCAGCTGATACTCTCCGTACTGGAGTTCCAACTACTACCTTTTTTACTTGAGTAGTGCTACCTGCAGCAGCTACTGTCTTAATTGTCGTTCCAGATAATCCAACTTGAACTGCCATGCTATACCTACTTAGTTACAGAAGGTGTTACAAGGATTTTACCTTCTAGCACTCTCTCTATAATACTATCTCCAGCACTATCTACGTAACTCATCTCAACATCATACACATAACGACCTGCTTTTAAAGTATCTGTTTGAACGTTTGTCAAAGAGATAGTAGCAATACCGTCTGTTGAAGGACTAGAAACAATGCTGTTAAATGTTGTTGTACTATCGCTATCGCTATTGAAAGTCTTTTTCATCTTAGCAGCGATAGCGTGATTAGTTAGATCACGAGCTGAGCCATCTTTGTTGATAAGATGTATCTCAACAGCTACATCTGCTCCTTGATCAATTGATATGTCTTCGTACTGAGCCATAAGTTTCCCATAGATTGAAAATATTGTTATCGTTATTTATAAGAAAAATTATCTTAAAAAACAGTTGCACTAAATTAGTTTTCAATATATAATTAATAGCGGGTTATGGGAACGGGGAGAGGTACTAGCGATTTGGTTTATTAAAAGTATGGGTGTAATGTACCATCTTTACATCATTATGAAAATCTCCTAAATGTAAATAATCATTACCGCTAGCTAGTTTGTATTTTTTATTAATATTAAACTGCCAATTTAATTTTTGCTCTTTTGTTAAGTGGCTTTTACCGATCCAACGTGCGACCCAAGATGGAGGGCAAGTTATAATATCTAGTTTTTCTTGTACGCTATCTTCAACAAAATGTTGCTCACCGTTAACCGGTCCTATAGTAGTACCGTTGTTTATGTAATAGTCTTGCCAATAATCTATATTAGACATAAATTTATCGTATATGTAATTACAATCTATAGGATAGTATTTAAAAAACCCTCCATTTATAGTGTAACCTTCTGTGTCTTTCCACCAAGCAGGTATTGAAAGAAACTGACCTCTTTTAATTGGATAGTTTAATAATTCTTTATAATCATTAATGAGCTCTACATCTATATCCATTACACATACAGGTTCATCGATATTTAATGACATAGGATACATTTTGTTCCACTGTAATTTTACTTTAGGATGAATAGCTTTTTTGATCCATATTATTTCATAATCAGAGAGCTTTTCATTTAAATACTCTTCATATGCCGGGCCATACTTATTACCTATTCTCACTAGAAAAACTTTAATCATAATTCCAGTATCTTTTTACTAGTAAATGATCTAAGCAATCTGTTATATTAGGTTCTCCATGAAATAAAGCTACTGATTTATCAGGCTGATACTTAAACCCGTCTGATTTATATGAATATATTTTATCTTGTGCTTCATAAGTTTTATAATTATGTTCATGATGTAAGTATCTGTCATCTCCTCTATATTGAAATATATATTTTTCCGGATCTTTCATAAAATGATCTAATATAGATCTACTGTCTGTCCAAGACATAACAGAAGAATTAGCATAAGATGTCCCAATATCAGGTCGGTCATCAATATACTTAGCAGCTGAACATATTTTCCAAAAACCGTTTATCATATGGAAATCATCTCTAACTAGATGATTAATATTGCTGTGTATGATAACATCTAAATCAAAATATAAACAAGGTCCGACATTCTCAAATATTAAAAGTTTATTCCACCAAGTTTCTAGATCATACTTTACCGGAATTGAAAAACTGTAATGATCTGGATTATCTGTATACACATGGAAAGAGTGAGGAACAGTTAAATATTTGTTAACTGCTCTTTTTAATTTGAATACATAATCAGAAGAGTACTTATCTCCCCAATTAACACAATACACTTTAACTTCCTGCATAATGAACTATTCTTATATCTGAATGAAATATATCATTATTATCTATATAGCTATTGTTAGACCATTCTCTATACGCCTTTTCTAACTTTAATTGTTGAGAAAAATTATTGTTATCCCACTTTATAATATGCTTTTCCGGAAAACTAATAATACTAGCCTTATTATCCATAAGCATCTTTTGCACAAAATGTTGTTCTCCATTTACAGGTCCTTTAGTAATACCTTTTAAAATAAAATATTCTTCCCAATATTTTATGTCACTGTCAAAAACATCAGCAACATATTCAAAACATCCTATTTCGAATTTGTACATCGTACCTGATAAAGCAAACTCATTATTAATATCTTCCCTCCATCTCCACCACCATCTATGAGTACCAACAAAAGTATTACTATCAAAGGAATTAAAGATAAAATCTACATTACCGATAATATCTAGATCAATATCCATAACAATAATGTTTACTTTATCTCCTTTACATACTATTTTATTATTATAAAAAAAGGATTCTCGAAAAAAGTCAATTTTATACCACTGCAATTTTTTATTCTTTATTAAAAACGGTACAACAGTTATATTCTCATTAAAGTCAGTTACGTAATCTGAATAGCAGATAAAATCAAAATTAACTTTCGTGTTTTGTTTTAAGGAGAGATACAGCTTATTAACATCTTTTACTGAATATTTAGTACCTGTAAGGACTGTACATATAATAAATTTCATCTTTTACCTATAACCATAAACCGAGAATAGTTACTCGTTCCTCCAGCTTGTTTATATGTACGGTCACCATAATAGTAAGATATATTAATACCGGCTTGCTGCATTAATTCTTTAGAGTCTATAACACAGTTAACATGCTCTCGTATATTATTCATATTATTACTCTGTAATACATATATAACATCTTTATCGTTTTTAAAAGCTACAGACTCCATAGGAAACATATGCTCACAACTAGTATTAATACATATGTTAGTATACCTGTCTTCAAACTCTATAAAATTAATATCTTCACAAGACCAAGATATTTTTATATCTGATCTGTAATGATGTAAAAACTTACGACTTATTGCAAGTGCATCTTCATCCATATCTATCAGTTGTATTTCTTCAATTTCTGGTAAGTTATTGATTATAAGAGGTACAATTACAGTTCCATACCAACTACCTAATATAATTATCTTCTTTGCTATAAGATGATTTTTTTTACGATCTAAAATTAATTTTAACTCTTCACATAACCACATCTTACTTGCATATTGATTAGATGAAAAGCTTTCTAGAAAGTCTTTTATTCTATGAGGATACTCTCTAAGTATTATTCTGTTCATTGTATCAGAAAAGAATCCTAGATTTGTATCAAGTTTTAAGTTTGTTTCTTCCATTGGCAGATCCATTCTTTGATATAATTATTGCATCACTTTTAGATACATTTTCAAACTTTTTAGTCTCGTGTTGGACATAATGAGGAGGAAAAAAATTATACCAATCTTTATGTTTGTGATAAAACCATTTATCAGTACCTTCAAACAGCATTTCTAGTTTAGATTGATATCTAATTAGCTCTTGATATATATGATCACAGTAGCTATTATTAAAAGCAAACACTCCAGAATTTACATTACAACTAATATATGTAGATTTATTTAAGATCATTCTTTGATTATCAAACCAATGAACTCTGGTAAGAGTGACTTGATCTTTTACTCCATATGATTTATAGTACTGAATTAAATCAGATAAATTACCCTTAATGTCTATATCTAAATCAAGAAAAAGACACTCTCCTAACTGTAATCTTTTATCAAATAAAGTCATTTTTTTCCATGTACCTTTATAGGACATATCAATAGGTATAGTGTCAATACCTTCTATCTTTCTATCACTAAATACTAAATCAACAGGTAGTCTTTTAACGTCTTCTTCAGTGTACTTGTCACCCCAGAGTGCAGTAATTACTTTCATTTATTATTACCATAATTATTCCAAGGGTCAAAATTATAAACGTTATCCATATATTCATCTTCTGGATGAACTATAACATACACTTGAGGTTGGGTATCCACAACATTACCACCTAGCTTCTTTATAAAGCTCTGTACTAGAATACTATAAGAACCGTCTTTAATATCTGTTCCTGGTTTAAAGGAATCACTGCTAAATTGAACTTCATTACCGTGCTTTAGAATCTCTACAGCCATATTTTTAGCTTGTACTTCTCTTGCTCTTATCACTGTATCAAACATATCATAACCAAGATCTAAATCTTTAGCAAGCCATCGTAATGCAATGTTATCTCGTGGATGACATGCTCCTCCGTCTCCCATTCCTGCTCTCATATAAGCAGTGCTCATTATTCTCATAGTTGATTCTGCTAAAGCTTTTGTAACAACATCAACATTCATATTTCCTGTTTTTACAGCTACGTCTTGAATCATGTTACATAGAGTAATTTTTGTTGTTATAAATGTATTATAAAAAATCTTTATAGATTCACATTCTTCAAACGTACCTTTTATATACCTAGTAGCACTACACATTGATTTATATAATCTTTCAAGATTTGTTGCCCATAAATCATCTCCTCCAATCATTATCATTTCAGGAGTTTCCATATCTTGCTTAACTGTGCCCATTGCAATTAAATATGGGTTATAAAGCAGATTAGTATTACTTGCTAGAGGCGCTATATGTTTAGATACAGTACCTGGTAGTACAGTTGATATTAAAACAATACATTGATCTTTATTCATATACTTATTAGCTTCTTCTACAACTTCTTGCACTATAGAATAATCAAAGTTCTTAGGTACTAGATTAGTACATTCATATCTACCATCATAGTCTGGATCATGAGGGGTAGGTACAGCCACAAAAACATATTTACAGTTGGCAACTCCTTCTTCTACACTGTCGTTAATATCAACTCGTTTTACATTAAACCCTTTATCTTTAAAAAACTCTGAAGCTGGCTGACCGAGTTTACCACATCCAATAAAACATATATTTACCATGTATCAAATACCTTTATTATAAAATCATCAAATTTTTCTTTTGTAGTTCTTTTTTTAAGAGAACTTATATTGTATTCGCATTTATTTATAACACTCTTTTGAGTCCATATACTATCTGGCTCCTGTATTACCCTCCTAACCTCATCTCTAAATTTTTTAACATATATCTGATCACTTTCAAACTTCATAGCAAGATAGCTTTTTTCTGGATTGTTATCGTCAAAATCAAAAATATCCTCATATTCTATAGAGTCATAGTCAAATATTTCACTAAAGATTTGAAACTCCTTTGAAGTAAGAAAAGAATTTATACCGTTTTTACCAAATATTAAAAAAGGTTGTTTAGTAGCAATAGGTTTATAAGTTTTTTCTGTATAAAAATAGCTTTTAATACTACTTTCAAACGGTATATTAAAATTGCATTGATAAAACTCTGGAGGTATTACTCTATCAGTAGCATTGTTTAACGGAACAATTTTACCCCTACTTGTTCTATTAGTGTTATCAAACCTTTTTTCCTGTATCATAGTTTTATACATCTCTTTCCCGTAGGTATAGATATATCTTTTATGTTCATATGAGTATGCTCCATTAACATGATTATCTGCATATCTGTTAACTGTAGACCAGAAAGCATTATCCAGCATACCATCAGTATGTAGTTGAGTTCTTAAATATAGCCTATGCGGTTTCCTGATTTCCCCCATAAGAGCTGAGAAGGTATACTTTTTATTTGAGTGTGAACTCGCTGATAGATTTAAATTTTCTATTTTTGATGAGTTAATATAGTTGTGTAATAACCCCCCCATCTCCCAGAAAAATAAATCAGCATGAATAATAAGCTTTTCATATATATCATCTGTTATTTCTAATGGGTGATCTACTAAGACTCTAAAATAATTAAAGTTAATTAGTTGATGATCGTCTAGATATTTTAATCTTTCCACTATATCCCAGATACATCTTTCTCGGGACCTATCTATAATAACTTTAATTTCATTATCATAACACCAACTAATAATATTTTTTGATAGCATTACGGCGTCAGTAATTTCCCCTGACTTGTATGTTTGAATATTGGGAAGACTTTGAGCTGGTATTAAGCATATATTAATATCATTAAGATCTACTTTATCTATATTAATAAACTTTACTTTATATTCTTTACCATAAAGACAGAATAATTCTAAAAAGTAAGAATGACATTCTATATTAGAAGGAGTATTAAAATTAAAAGAACTATTAGGTTTTAATCCATATAGGTGGGTGAAAGGCTCATCTTGATTAATCCAAAAACAAAGGTCATACATCTTTATACTTTATCATAATATTTCTTAAACTCCGGGAAATGATCAATCAGGTTTGTGTTTCTCTTTTTATCTAAATACTTATAGTGACTAATTCCCTTTAAGAAATTATTATGGTTAGCTTCTGTTTTAGTTAATTCTAAAGCTTTTATATGACCCTTTTTAAATGTAAATCTTTTATCTTTATACTTGTCTAGATACATATCGACAATATCTCTTGGTAGATTACTAGACCTTAAACTAGCTGGATATGTTAATTGATTGTTTAGCGGAGCATGTTTGTTAAACTCTTTAAGAGTAAAGTCATATATATCTGATAAGTATCCCATATTTAACATTTGAAGAGTGTTACTAAATCCTACTACAGTGTTAGGAATAGTTATAAGATTTTTTATTATTTGCACTTTGTCATTCCACATAGTACCTGTACGAATATACTCTTCTTTATCATACACATTATCTATAGAAACAAGTACTCTCACTTGTTTAAATTCTGAGAAGTAAGAATATAGCTCTATATCTTCTACAGTACCGTTAGTTATAAATCTAAGAATAAGATTTTTACTAAGATTATTATCCACTATCCATTTTATAAAAGGTACTGTTTCTGGATAAAGAAAAGGTTCCCCACCTACTAATTCAATACTCTTAGTTATAGGTAAAAGCGTTTTTAGATCTTCATAAAATCTTTTCTGATCCATCTTATTAAACGGGTTAATAATTGAATCTCCGTTATATCGACCTAATTTTTTATATTCAGCAGCTATCTTAGATGATGCTCCAGGATAGCACATAGTACATTTCAAATTACACAGATTGCCAAATATTTTTATTTTAAAAGAATCTACACTTTTAGGAGTTAAATTATAATCTTTTTTATTTCTTATTGCCTGGAGATCAATTGGATTGATAGATTTAGGATCGTGTTTATTTACCAATCTTTTAGAGAAGCCTGTTTTCTTTTCATTTAATATACACTTATGACATGTCTGTTTAAACAGATCGCTATTAATATTATTAGCCATATCATGTCGTAATGATTTCATATGAGTAGAATTAAAAAAATCTAGAGGTGCTGTATCTACCATATTCATGTCTGTTTTCTTAGCAATACAGCAAGCTTGATAATAACCAGAAGGATCGGTAGAAAATTGTAAGAACGGTAGGGTACAGAAAGTATCATTATCTTTCATATACTAGTTACCTAATTCTTGCCTGTTATTCTTCTTTCTTAATCCATGACCACACACCCTATTACAAGTTTTACAAGGTTTGTTTACAAAGGAAATAGGTAAAACATATTCAAACCAATCATGTTTTAAACAATCTTCTAAAGATTTCTCTACACAATTTATAGAAGGTCGCAATTCATAAACAGAATCTTTTTCTAAGTTCATCTTTAAATACCTATCTGCATAATCTCTAGAGCCTATCCAACAACAAGGATAAACTTCTCCAGCTGGATCAATAAATATTTCATTTCGATTTTGGGATATACAATTAATATCCTTTAACTCACCTGACATAAAATTATTTGTTGTAGCTTGAATTTCTTGTTTATTAATATCAGCTGGTTCAAGAAGGTAATTCTCTTCTTTAAAATTAAATCTTATTTCTTCTTTAATTCCAAAACGCTGAGTTTCTACTGAACTAAATGATTCAAAACCTATATCTTTAGCTTGTTGTCTCGCTTCTTCAACTTGATGTTGATTATGTTTAAATATAATTAAAGACCATTCAGCATTACCCCCACTAGATATAAATGCCTTGGCATTATCTATAATTTTATTAAAGTCTGTATTTACTCTATACTTAGAATGTGTATCTTCTAACCCGTCAATAGCAAAAATAACTTTATGAGGAAAACTAGATAGAATAGTTCCCATCTCTTTCCACCAGCTAGTGGTCTTAAGACCTCCATTTGTATTGATTTGTATATATGTGGGATTAAGAGTTTTAACTGTATATTTTATTATATCTTTAAAATCTTTAGCAGCAATAGGATCCCCAAAGTTACCACAATATAACATTTTATGAATCTTATAGTTAAAGCTATAAAATATCTTTTTATAGTCATTAAGAGACATACTTTTATTCAGCAGATCAGTTCTTTGACTCAATACACCAGTTTTATTGTGTATTGTATTGCGAGAACACTGTGGACACCTAGCGTTACATTTATCTGTTAACTCAAAGTGAAAAGAAAAGGGTCTATCATAATTAAACATAGAAATTTCTAATCTGTAAAATTATGATACGTTGTTAACACCGTAGTTAAAGTTTGAGCTTTACGCAATTGAGCTTTTAAAGAACGATCTGCGCTCTGCTTTACTATAGTCATATCAAACATTTTTAATTTTAACTTAAATAAAAATTCTTTATCTTCATTATGATTCTCTATACAATCTATAAGAAGATCATGCATATCGCTTTTTTTTGTGGATTCATATAATCCTTCTTTTTTACCTATAGCAATAATTTGTTTTTCAAATGCAAGACGCTGAGTACGTATATAATTACTCGTATTTGTATGTAGTTCTTCAATTGAAATATACTTTAACAGGTTGTTCCAAGCTGCACCGCCACTTACTGACATACCATCTTTATCTATAGAAGCAACAAGCACTTCTACTTCATCCTTTTCAGTTTCATGCTCCCACACCACTTCCACTATAGTTCTTGCATTATCTGTAAAGTAAGCAGACTTAACTGTATATCCTTCTAATCCTAACATTCTTTAATTCCTATTCCTGTACCATTCTTAAATACCATGTTGTTGCTGTGACAGCTGTACCATTTGGAAATTCTGCAGCTCTGTAATCATCAGCTCCCGCTTGATGAGTTTGATAGTTACCAGAGCCGTTAAGTTTTGTATCCGTAATAGCTGTGCCTAAAATAGGCTCAATATTATTAGTGTCTAATATATATCGTATCTTTGATCCAGTTACTTCCGAAGCTACATGTCGCATACAATTTTCTAGAATAGCATCAAAAGCAGTTTGAGTATATTGTTGTATATCGTCGTCAGATCTAATATACACAGGAGAAGTATAAGTAGGAGCAGTTATATTAGGAGCAGATAAAAGATAAAAGTCTGCAATTCCTGATACTTGATCAGCGTATGTTTGACCAGCTGCAGGTATGCTAGCTGCAGAATAATTTTCTGGGATAACTCTCGTGTCAGAGAAGATAGTCCCTAGGTTAGTATATCCTGTTAAGGTGTTTGATGTGTGTACTCTATATGTTCCAGGCTGACCTACAGCGCTTGTTATTGTATCTATAGCCGGGTAAACAAAGGTCTCATACATTTCTGTTAAAGTCATCGCTTGAATGTGATTTGCATCTGTTCTATATACAGGAAAAGCTATATTAGATGTATCTGCTGTAGCTGTCGTATTAGCGGCAGTTTGATTTACTCTATCATATGTTGTTACTGTGATAATTGTAGGCTCATCTGTAGATGTTTCAGCTGGAGACGAACTAACTCCTGATGAGGTGACTCCTGCTCTCATCCTAGTATCAGACATTCCTGGACTGAGATTACCCCCACTTGCTGTGTGAGACAAAACAACTGATGGATTAGCTCCATACAAATATCTACATCTATTTTGAATTTCAGTTATCTGACTTGATGACATCTCTTTGAGATTGCCACCATCAAGTATGAGAGGTGTTCTAGCAACCATTTACTTAGCTTCCCGCACCGTATAATGTTTTCAGGACTTGTCCTGCACTGTTGTATATAATTAAACTTTGAACACTTTTTAATTCATCTGCACCAACCGCACCATCAGCAATATGTTCATTATCAATTGAACCAGCTGCATAGTGTTCTGAGTTAATTGCATCATCAGCAATATGTTCATTATCAATTGAACCAGCTGCATAGTGTTCTGAATTAATTGCATCATCTGCAATCTTAGTACCATCAATAGCATCAGCGCCAATCATTGCTCTTACTACCTGAGTTTCACCAATAACTCCTGCAGCTGTTGCTCCTAATACTCTATTAGCTGTTACTAAGTTCTGCATCTTAGCATATGTAACCGCATCATTTGCAATTGTTGTAGCACCATCACCGGAAGATGTTACATCCCCTGAATGGTTAGGATGTGAATAGACAGTATCTGTCCAAGGTACGTTTATAACACCTTGATTTGCAGAGTTAAGCTGTAAGCCGTATGTTCTACCAGCTGTAGTTGTGACTGTATTGGCTGCCACTGATTGATCTGTGTTGTTAAATAGTTCAATACCACCTCTAACAGTATTAGTAGCTAAAGGTAATGAATAGTTATTAGCATCTGTCGCGCCTGTATATCCTAGATTAGCTAGTGTAAGTGTTCTAGTAGCTACAGAACCATTAGCGTCTGTTACGTGCCCGTTACCATCCGTTGTTACGTTAATATCAATATCTGAGACTACAGTAGCGCCTGTTAAAGCACCAGTATCTACAGAGAAGTCATCACCGTCAAATGTAGGGTGTGAATATGCAGCTGGTAAAGTAACTGTCTTAGTATTAGCTCCAGTAACGTGTCCTCTTGCATTTGTTGTAAGAGTATCAATAGCTGTAAATGTAGCTCCATAAGCAGGAGAAGCTGTTGTTGTAGTGTTCGTTCTAGTTATATTAGCGTGGTTGATAGTAATAGTCTCATTACTACCTTGGTTAGTAGTAAAGTTACCACCTGTGACTAAGTCTGTACCAGCTGTAAGCGTGATAGTAGCGTTTTCGATATCACCAGTAACAGCTAACGTACCAGTCTTAGGACCTGTAAATTCCCATTCATCCGTGTTTTCGTTAAATTGGAATACCGCATTTGCAGAGCTGCCGCGTTCTACTTCAATACCAGATCTTAGAGTTGTTGCTGGAGTACCTGTTTGATTCTTATTAAGAGTAATAATATTATCTTCTATAACAAGAGTAGTTGTATCGATAGTAGTAGTTGTACCATTAACTTGCAAGTTACCAGCAATTGATATATCACTAGAAATTGTAAGATCTCCAGTAACATTTAAATCACCACGAGTAGTAGTATTACCCGCAACAATTAAGTTATTATCTACAGAGAGTGCAGTAAAGTTAGCACTGTCATTCTCCAGAGCAATAAGCTGCATATCATTAGTTGTACCAGCTTGCCATCTGTCTAATGATTCATTCCATACTAGCTGGGCACTATCTGAAGTACCTCTATCAATTGATATAACACCATTTTGTACTGGTGTTCCGGATGTGCCATCACCTAGTTTAAACTCATGAGCTGCTAGAACGGTAGATCCAGATACAACAAAATTACCAGTAACATTAAAGTCATTAGTAACAGTTAAGTTATTACCTATAACAACATCATCAGGTAAAGATATTGTTGCTGAGGATCCTTCTCCTGCGCTATGTACTACTGTAATCTCATTTGCTGTTCCTGAAATACCTGACATATAGTTACCAGTAGTTTCAGTTCCAAGTATAACACCGTTATTTTTAATTGTGACTACACCTGAGCTAACCGCAAAGTTATCTGAACTAAACGATGCAACACCTTTGTTAGATGTTGTAGCAAGCTCACCAGCAACTGTAATAGTATTACCTGACACTGTTGTATCAATACCTTCACCAGCTGTGACTGTAAATGTTTCTCCAAGATTAACTGCATTAGCTGTACCAGAAGAAGCAGCGATATTAATATAACTATTATCAATCTGTGAGTTACCAATCGAAGCAATTGACACCGCTCCAGATGATACGTTAAAGTCTGCTGCAGCAAATGATGCAACACCTTTGTTAGTTGTTGTTGCTAACTCACCAGTAATATTGATCTTATTATTTGATACTGTTGTGTTAATACCTTCGCCAGCTTCAAATGTGATTGTATCACCTAGTGTAATATTATCTGTCGATCCAGTTTCAGCTGCAATCTTTAGAGCCCATCCAGTAGATGTTACATTACCGCCTATCTGTAAGTCTCCAATAATTTCTGCATCTCTTGCTACGTCTAAGTCGCGACCTATCTGTGTATCCCCGGTAGCTTGGGCAATGATGGTAGAACCTATAGTTAAATTAGTACCATCAAATGTTAAGTTAGCATCATCTTCTAATTCACCGCTCGTTCCAGCAATAACAACTCTATTATTTGTTAGATCTTCTACTTTAGCACTTGCTAAGTCTGCTTGAACTCCGATATCTATTTTAGATGTAGTAAACACATTTGTGGTTGTGTTATATGTTAGATCAGCATCATCAACAAGCTCTCCTCCAGTACTTGCAAATGTAAGTCTACCTGGAGTTAAATCTTCTATCTTTGCAGATGCAATTGTAGCGTTTGTATCCACATCTAATGTACCTGTTACTTTAGCATTTCCTGTTACAGTAAGAAGAGTTCCATTATATGTTAGGTTAGCATTATCTTCTATCTCACCGCCAGTACCAGCTAGTACTACTCTACCAGATGTTAAATCTTCAATCTTAGCTGTAGCTATTGTAGCAGATGTGTTTACATCTAGAGTATTAGATACTGTAATATCATCTGCAGATACAGTGTCAATATTACCTGTACCATGAACATGTATATTACGCCATTGCTGAGCGTTTGAACCTAAATCGTATGTGTTATCTGTATTTGGAATAATATGAGAGTTAACATCAGCTGAGAATACAACATTGTCTGTATTTGCATCACCTAACGTAACTGATCCATTAGAACCAGCTTTCATATTAACAACACCGTCTACAGTAAGAGTACCATCTACCTGTAGGTTACCCCCAATGTCCACGTTGCTATGAACGTCTAAATCGCCCTTTACAGTGTTAGTAGCACTAGAGTCTCTCATATGTAACTTAGCTGAGTTAATCAGGGTATCGTTAATTGAGTCTAGTCTTGTATCTAATTCTAGTATAGCTGTTGATACTGTACTAGCAGTAGTCCCCATCGCAGCAGCAGTTATTGTTCCTAGCTCTGCATCATGTTCATTAATCGCGCCGACTACATCAGAGTCTTCTGTGGTTGTAAGATTACCTCTCCAACCCACATCAGCTGAGATGATGTTAACCTTCTCTTGAAAGGTCTTTACTGTATCACTAATGTTTACAATTTGCTTTGGCATATCTTACTTCTCTGCTAATTTTGTCAGTAAATCTTTTATAACACTCATATCATTCTTAAGTTGATCCACGTCAGATTTAAGTTCTCTTTGTTCTTGTTGTTCTAGTTGCTGTCTATGCTTTCTTTCTCTAGCATTGTTAGCCTCTGTACTATTTATACTAATAACAGCACCGGTATTCATATCACGAACAAGATCAGTACGACCTTCTACTTTCATTCTACTCATATTACACAGTCAACGCTATAGCTCTTAGGTCACCAAAGGTTGTTACTTTAGCACTGTTAGTAGATTTCATAACAACCTTTATTTGAAATTGATCAAAGTCACTTAAGTTACCCCCAATACCTCCTGGAAGGTATCTATAGTCTCTAAACACTGTTGGATTATCATCTGATGGCATTGCCACTTCTGGAGCAATTAAGGTATAGTCTTGATCTAACAGTCTTCCTCCACTATTAGTTCTATAGTATACATCAAATGAGCATGCTGACGGTTTATTCGCTGCCAACATAATCTTCAACCCTTTAGCTTTTTCAGCTAGTGTTACAGGTCTTGTTAAGTGTTTAGCAAGAGTTGTACCACCACGAGCATTTGTTTCAGCAACGACGCTTAGAGCATTGTTATTATCAATTCGATTATGAATTGTAGTAATTGAAGTACGTTGCATATCAATTACAGGTGAGACATAATCAGATGAGGTGCTCATATTAATTTTAAAGGTTGATGCTGGAGCACCGTTTACTATATTAGCAGTTGCGTTTCTTTGAGATGCTAGTAACTTAGGTGTTTGAAAGAATACGTTTCGTGCAATTGGATAAGGTGCATAGGTAGTCTCTTTTTGATAAGCAGTTTCACTTCCTCCTAAGGATTGTCCAGAAGTAAGTTTTCCACTCGCGCTAATTAGAGTTGATGGAGGTAGAATATTTTCTACTCTAAGCATCATAGCTTCAAACATATTTTGTCTTTCAACAGTAAAGTTACCACCACCAGTCGTAGCTGATGTCGCGTTACCGCCTGCATTAAACGTAAAGTGATCACCGTCAATAGAGGTTACAGTTCTCACACCATTGATATTATTTGCTGAAATTCCACCCACTGAAGATGCATTAGCAATATTAACAGTATCACCAACTATAAACCCATGATCCCTACAAAAGATCTCAACTTTATCTGGATCTACTGTCTGTGTCTTAATAGTATTTCTAAGATTAACATTTGGAGTTGGACTGTTTTCTAAAATTGCTGCTCCGCTAGGTTGGAAAGAAGCTCGACTTAACTTAAAAGTTAAATCTTTAGTTTGATCTGGTTCCCATGTTTTACCATTTTGAGATTTAAACAATGATCCTAAAGTAGCTTGCTTAACTAATCTACGCTCAGTTGAGCCTAGTAAGAATTCTCCTGCTTCTGCAACATACACATTGTATTCATTTGAATCAGATAGAAGAACAATACTAAAATCTGTATTGCCGCTAATATATACAGGCTCTTCAAATGTAAATGTTGTTATTGCAGACCCGTCAGCAGATACAGTAATTGCACTTGGTGGTTTAAATACTGTAGATCCAGGAACAATAGCAGACGCTGAAGGAACTCCATTGACCATTGGTCTTAGCTGCGCTACAACTGGAGTCCCACCAGCTGCTGGTTTGGATTGAAATCTTACATGAATACTTGTTATAAAACAACCAGTAGTTTCTTGTACTGTAAATGACTGAGCCAACGGATCTTTACCAGCACTTGTACCTGTACCTGGAGGTCCGCCTGGAGTAACTGTTGGCGGAGCCGGCGGCCAATTATTATCACCAGGATTATTATTATTGTTATTACTAACGGTAGTAACAACAGATCCTAAATTAACAGTATTTTGAGTTACCATTAAATCTACAATTCGAGTTGACAAGACCGTTTGTTGTCTATGTATCGTAATGCCTTGTGCGTAATATTTCGAAGCTGCTAAAGATGTACAATCTTCTTCATTATTCGCAGTAATATCAATTAGAGTAAATGTTTTATCACCAGTAGCAAAGTTTATTGTGTTTGTGTTAGGTAAGAAGAACGAACCTTCTAATCTACCGTTAACATCTGTTAATAGAGTAGTTGTAGGTGTATCCGGATGCTGAGTAATATCATTATACCCTGAAGAGTAATCTACATTATTAGCTGATGATCTAGAAAATGTTTCTTGTTTCACCCAGCTAGCTACACTTTTATTACCAAAGAATGGATAGTGTCTTGTGTTAGGTTTTAACCCTTGAGCTCTAAAGAAAATCTTACGAGTTCTCATAAAGGGAATAAATGTTCTATTAACTTCTACACCTTCTTCATCTATAAATGTAGTGCTTGTCGTAATACCTTGAACCTGAACAGATTGATCTGTACGGAATTGAGGTGTAGTAACTGTATTACCTGTTCTCACTCCAGCGCCAGATTGTGTTCCACCAACCTGAGTATCACCTAACTGATCTCCAACTTCTAAAGTGGTTGCCCCAGACCAATTGAAACTCCAATCATCCCAAATCTGACCAGAAACATTACCTTGTTGGAAACCACCATCAACAACAATTGGTTCAACAAATTCTGTTTCGAACCATTCGTCGGATGCTGGAGAGAGCTCCATGAACCCTCGCTTCTGAACAACTGCAAACGGATTAACATTTTCAAAAGTTGTCATAAAGGATTGATCAATATAGTCTACTTCATTATAGTTCAAGAATATATTATCACCTTTGATAATAATATTGTCATTCTCTACATGATCGCTATCATAAAACAGATTTGTGTTTCTGTTTGTAAACGTAGGTCGCATTTGTGTACGGGAAGGATCAATAGCAGCTTTATAATCTGGTGATACTACAAAAGATCTAGATTGGTCTTTAAAGTTATCTACAAAGAATCCAGATTTATTTCTGCTTAGTCCTGCTGAGTCAAACACATCAAACTGAGAAGTTTCAAGCTCAAGTAAAGTAAGAGCTGTTGTTTCCTCTAAACTTGAAACACGTTGTTCAAGCCTACCAATGTCAGCCATTGTAAATCGTTTGTATGTTAACATTTTACTGTTGATATCATTATCATCTATAACATAAGGATTCATTGTAACATTAAATAAATCCATTGCATTCTCTGGTGACTTAGGCAATTTAGGCTCTACATCCGCTTCACCACGTACTACTCTAATACCACTATTAACGTCAATTACTACTTTAGCTGCTTGCCCTTCATAGTAGTTAACATCAAATGTAATAAGATCAGTAGGTCTAGGTAATTCGTTAATTATTGCTCCTGAACCAAATGTACCAGTAGCATTAACAACAGGTCTAAAGTCTAACACGTTTCGTAGATTAATAACTTGTCCATCTGCTTTAGTAAAGTTTGGAATATTTTCATACTCTACTTGACCAGTATATGAGTTAACCCCGAAGAAGTCACCACCAGCACCATGAGCAAAATGTTTATATTTAACATATACAGAAGCTGGAGGAGTGTTTCCTGATATTAGCTTCAATCGACCAAGATCATAAAAGTCATCTCTTTGACCATTATCATTTTCGAATATTGCAGAAATATCATCCCCATCTGAATCAACTGCTTTTATTGTATCGAATGAGAATATATCAGGCTTATCTAGAGTAAATCCTGTTATTGTTCCTGAACCATTACTGT
>Ga0228670_1000565_pt1 | contig 20329 bp, 17 predicted proteins | sample 85DmetaG_FD_182785 | JGI IMG/M metagenome (GOLD analysis project Ga0228670, IMG submission 182785) | Seawater microbial communities from Monterey Bay, California, United States - 85D | ecosystem: Environmental > Aquatic > Marine > Coastal | place: USA: California | collected 2016-10-13
CAGCTGTCAACAATCCAAGAATTGGTTGTTGTTAACAGCGTTTGTGAGTTTGGATGAAGCTACGGAGTATTTCGTAGTTTTCAAGTTTTATTGGTTCAGCCTTGACCTTTTGTATCTTTTGGGTCAAGCCAAAAGATAGGTGAAAAAACATTTTTAAAAAGTCATGATTATTATGGTTATCCCCATAAAAATGTATCTGACCCTTAATTTCCCTTGATTTTTACTATTTTTGCACTTCAAAATTTTTAGTATGACACGTCAAGAACTCGTTGAGCAAATTCGAATTAAGCAATCTTTTTTATGTGTTGGTTTAGATACAGATTTATCTAAAATTCCAGCTCATTTGTTAGATACAGAAGACCCTATTTTTGAATTTAATAAAGCGATTATTGATGCTACGAAAGATTTTTGTGTAGCTTATAAGCCTAACATTGCATTTTATGAGTGTCATGGACCAAAAGGTTGGGAGTCTTTGAAAAAAACATTGGACTATATTCCATCTAATATATTTACAATTGCTGATGCAAAACGTGGAGACATTGGGAATACTTCTACGTATTATGCAAAAACGTATTTCGATTACCTGAATTGTGATTCGGTTACTGTTGCCCCTTACATGGGTGAGGATAGTGTTACCCCTTTTTTAGAATTTAAAGATAAGTGGGTGATTCTTTTAGCGCTTACATCTAATAAGGGAGCTTTAGATTTTCAGATGGTGAAAGATGAAAATGGAGAAGAATTATTTAAAAAAGTATTGGCTAAATCTTCTGAATGGGGAACTGAAGATAACACGATGTATGTAGTTGGTGCTACTCGTGCAGAAGGCATCGGAGAAGTAAGAAAAATCGTCCCTAACAACTTTTTTCTTGTTCCTGGTGTTGGCGCACAAGGGGGTTCTCTAAAAGATGTAGCTCATTACGGATGGAATGATGATTGTGGATTACTTGTAAACTCTTCTCGTGGAATTATTTATGCTTCAAATACGCATGATTTTGCAGATAAAGCTGGAAATGAAGCAAAAAAATTACAAGAGCAAATGGCTGAAATTCTAAAAGAAAAAGGATTTTAGATTTTCCTTTTAGTTTTCGATTACTTTTCAATCAAATCTAATTTGTAATCTTTTCCTTTTTCAATTGCTGGAATCCCTTCGATTAACCATTCTGGAGCTGGAGCATCTTGTAAGTAATAATCAAAGAATTGTCGCATACGAATACTCAAATCCATTCTATTTGCTTCTTTCATTAAGTTATGTTTGTCTCCATTATAATTCAACATCCAACAAGGTTTTCCTAAACGTTTCATCCCCGTAAACATTTCTATACCTTGGTACCATGGAACTGCTCCATCGTTATCGTTGGACATGATAAGTAAAGGGGTTTTAATTTTTGGAATATGGAATAAAGGAGAATTTTCATAGTACAGTTCAGGAGCCTCCCAAATTGTTTTTCCTATTCTACTTTGCTGTTTTTCGTATTGAAATTGTCGGTTGTACCCAGAACCCCAACGAATTCCTCCATATGCAGAAAACATATTAGATACTGGTGCACCTGCCATTGCTGCTGCATATCTATCTGTCATTGTGATTAATTGTGCAGTTTGATAACCTCCCCAACTTTGTCCTTGAAGCCCCATTTTTTGGGAGTCAATGTTTGGGTAAAGCTTCAATACTTTATCCGTTCCACTCATTATACAGTCATAAGCAGACTTTGCTGGGTGACCTTCTCGGTAACGAATATTTGGAATAAAAACAACATATCCAGCAGAAGCGTATTCAATAGGATATATAATTGAAGCTGTTGGTTTAGGTGCCGAATGACTATGAAAACGATCTGTACTTAGCTCATAATAATACACCATCATTGGGTAACTTTTATCTTCATCAAAATCTTCAGGTTTGTACAATAATCCTTCTAATTCTACTCCATCGTAGCTTGTCCATTTTACTTTTTCAACGGTTGCCCAATTATAATTACTTTGTTGTGGATTGGTGTTGGATATTTGATCCACTTTTTTAAAAGTGCTATCGGTTAATTGTAAATCAGGATAATCCCTCACTGAAGATGCTCTTAAAAGGATCGAATTCCCTTCGTCTGCTTTTTTTAGATAGACTAAGGAGTGGTTGGTATGGTACAAAGTATCTAAAGAAACATTATAAACTGTTGTTGCATGTGTTTCTTGATTGGTACCTAGAATAAATATGTTGTCTAAGTCTAAAAACAAACTGTCTCTTTGTAGGTTAAACACCCTTAATTTTTCATTTGCTAATTCTCCTCTTTCTTTGGTTAAAGAACTTAGTTTTTTATTAGAAAGGTCGTATTTCCACACATCGAATTCTGATTTTAGAAGGATAGATTGTTCTTCTTCTAACCAACCAATAATTCCAATTGCATCAGCAATTTGAGGCATTCCATTTAAATCTTCTTCCCATTTAACGTCTTTTCTAGAACAGTTTATACAAGTTGATGTTTTTGTTTTTACATTATATAAAATATGTTCTCTTTTTTCACCGTTGTAATACGTATAATAATTTCCTTTTGGTGAAAGCTGTCCTCCAAAGCCTGTTCCTTTATGTAATAGCTCTACTTTTCCATCTGTAATAGCAACTCGGTAATGGTCTTCTCTAAAAGGTGAGTCCCATTGATAAGAGGCTTGGTAAGGAATTGGATTAGATGCAAAAAGATAGTTGCTTCTAACTTTGTTTGGCAGATAAACTTTTAAAGAGTCATTAGAAAGGGGATGAATAGTTTCTTTCTCAACATGGTAAACGTATAAGTCAGAATGTTTTTTATCACGTTTTAATTCATTTAACTGTTGAGGTTGAAGTCGATTGTCGGTATAACTCCAAAGATCAACAACGGCTTTTTCTGAACTTAATAAAGTATCTTTTTCAGGTAGTTCCACTTTATCTGCAACTCCAAAAAATAAAGATTGATCGTCTTTAGAAAATTTTAAATTTCTATGCTCACTTACTCCTTTATCAACCGGTAATAATGCAGAAGTGGTATCAAGGACCAATAAAGCTCTACCATTTTTAATTTTTCCATACCTTAATTCAAACTGTTTTACTTTGTTTGTATCTGAAGTAGATAGATAAGCGATTGCATTTTCAGCGTAATTAAACTGGATAGAACCAAAGGCAGTTTTTTCTTTCGTTTCTAATTTAACAATGTTTTTAGCAGGTTCAATTACCTTTAACTTATAGGTAGATTTTTTATCCTTTTTCGTATGGCTTACAAGAGCAACGTATTTCCCATTTTCGGATAATTGAAACTCTGTAATATTCTTGTAAGAAAAGGAAGTATTTGTCAAAGGATTTAAAGCATAGTAGAGTTTACCATCTGATGTTGTTTTCTTCTTTTTTTCTTTTTTCACCACTACTTCTGGAGATGATTTTTTAAAGAAGTTGAATTGCCACCATTTTTTAACGATTGGGGTGATACTGTCTTGTGAAGTAGAATCTGTATCTGTTTTTTCTGCTTTTAATTCATTTACATTCAATGTGTAGTGTATCCAATCGCTTTTCTTCGCAATTTCATAAGATTTTACATTTGGAATTTTAATTAGGGTGTCTTTTTCAAATAAGAAAATAGCAAGCGTGTCTTTTGGCCATTTATCTTTTTTTACTTTCTCTAATTCACAATTTCTAAGCGTGTCAAATCCAGCGGATATCAAGAAGGTTAAAAAAGTATTGTTTTCTGAAAAGGTTGGTTTATATCCTCTTGGAACGGAATCTAAACGTTTTGAATCTTTGTGAAATAAATATAAATAACCGTCTCCTTTATAAGGGTTGATTGCGTAAGTAATGTATTTTCCATTATTTGAAATTTGGGAATTACTTAGTTTTTTCCAATCGTTATAAGCTGTATGGTCTAATGTTTTCTTTTGAGAAACAACTAGGGTAGAAGTCAAGAAAATAAGTAGGGATAATATGTATTTCATTTTTTTATAGCGTTTTGACAAAGTTGTATTACTCGAACTGAGGTTAAAAGTAATAAAAACAGTCTTCTATATGAATGGAAAGAAATTGTGTTTTGAACAGTGGATTTGTGAAAAGCTTTAGTTTTCAAGAAAAAAAAGTTCCCATTCTCCGAAAGAATAATCTTGGTAAACCATAACTCCGTTTTCTTCCTCTTCTAAAGGCATTATTTCCCAAATACCCATCCATTTCGAATTATTTGACGAATAGGCGCCAGAATAAATTACTTCATGTCCTTTTTTAGTTGCATCGACTTCAATTTCATCCATGTCATTAATGGAGAATGAAACAGGATAAGTAACAACAAAGTGTATTGTATCTTCTTCGAAGTATCCGTTTACTTTTGGCAGTTTATCGTGGTATTCTCGAAACTCATCGTCGTAGGAAACTCCTTCGAAACGGGATTCTTTCACCTCCACATAAAGCTCGAAAGGAACAGGTTCTGTATCTCCTTCTTGTTCTGGATTGTAGGAAAAACTTCCTTTCCAAATATGTGAACCTTCTTTGATATGCAACTGAAAGAAGGGAGTTAGTCCTTTTTAGCTTCTTTCACACCAAGAAGCAATTGGAATTCAAAACCACTTTCATCTACTACTTTTTGAAAATTAAGGTCTAATAATTTTCCAAGCATCGCATTTTGGTTTTTTCTTATTTTTCTAGTGGTTGCATTTTCATATTGAATCAATAATGCTGAAATATACCCATCTTCATCATCTTCACCAACGGTAATGTAGGTTGATCTTCCTGAGAAAATTAGACCTTGAAATTTTGCTTGAAACTTCCCTTCTTGGTTAATGGCTTGCAAAGCTCTTTCAATCGAACAATTGTAAGGCGCAACAGTAGTAAAGCTATTTTTATTAAGGTTTTCTTCAAATTTTGCTTTTCTAACCCTTGTTTTCAAAGGAGATTCATTTTCATCATAAAAAGTAATTCGCTCAGTAAACATAGGGTCATTTTTATCTAACGTATCTTCATAATGTTCATTTGAAATGTATTTTTTACCATTTTTTACATAAAAAGTTGTTTTTTGATACCTATTTGTTGGACCATCCACTACAATTTCTTCTAGTTTCACTACCTCTTGATTTTTATCTAAAAATGCTGTCACATCAATAGAGGATCCATCTTGTTTTGTGAAGTATAAACTACTAGAATACCTTAAGGAGTCGTTAAGGTCAATATTAGAGGCGTAGATTTCGTATTCAGCATCTGGATCTACTTTATTTTCCTTTTCTACCATTGGAGTCTTATCCTCTTTCTCAGCAGAATTGTTATCACAACTTTGAAATATAGTTAACGAAAGAAACAAAATGAAGCTTAGTAAAGCATAGTGTAAAAAGTTCGTACGATGTATCATTTAATCTTTTAGAAGTTTTGGTATTCCTACCTAGTTTGACTTTAACTCATTGTAAAAGTAAGAAGTTTTTGAGTAAAAGGTTGCTTTAAAACCCTTTTAAAAATAAGTTTTATCAATTTTTTCACCAAATCTCTTGGCTATCGATATAAAATGTGTATCTTTGCAGAGCAGTTGCAAAACTGAATATATTGTGGGGTGGAGCAGTTGGTAGCTCGTCGGGCTCATAACCCGAAGGTCGTCAGTTCGAGTCTGGCCCCCGCTACTAGGAAAAAGAGAAGTTAACGCTTCTCTTTTTTATTTTAACAACTTAAATCGGATTCTAGTGTATGTTGTTTATATCTTGATCCCTAAAAGAGTTCTAAAAAATTAATTATGAAAAAAGTTAAATATATTTTAGACTATTATTATTATCTATTCAATTCAACTATATATATGAATAAAATGCATTCTGCTCATATTAATGTTTGGATGGGTATTTCAATTATATTTGAGTTTAATATTATATCTATTTTGTTTTTATTAGATGTGAACTTTTCAACAATAAATGCTTTAGTACTATTCGTTTTTATCATGATGTCATTTTACTTTTATTATTTGAATAATAAAAGGTACAACGATATAATAGACAAGTTTGAAGAAACTAAAAACATTCTACCTAAAATAGTTTTTAATAGTTACATAATAATTAGTTTAGTCTTACTATTTTATTCTGCTCATTATAAAAGAGATTCTAATGGTAAATTGAATATAAATATCGATAATGTTTGGAATGTAAACCAGTTAAAAACATCAAGGGGAAGATCGTTTATCAAAGATTAATCAATTAAAGTCGGGCTCTTATCCGTCAGCTGACGGACGTCAGTTCGAGTCTGGCCCCGCTACTAAGAAAAAGAGGAATATGAATATTTTAGAATTTATCAAGGTATTTTCAGGTACAAAAAAAGCATGAAGGTATTTTTTACAAAAACAATGTAAATGTTCTAATGTAATTATCGATCTATCCCTAAAAGCGGAACAGTAATGGAACATTCAAATTAATTAATCTTTTATTAAGCGTTAATTTATTGTTTCAATTCTAATATTTGTGACTCTGTGACACCAGGCAATGCTAAATAAGCATCAAAACCAGCAATCAGAGACCTCATTCCCTCACTAAGAAAATCAAATTCATTCATTCGAAGTCTTAGAGGTCTTAGATCAACAAGGAATACTTTATCTGAATTACCTAAAAAGCTATTGAAAGGGTGTATTCCATCTTGATTAAAAGATTTAGTCGTGTCAATTTCACCATATACACTTCTACAGCTTGTTACCTTTTCAGTAATTTTATCATCTTGTCCACTCGTTATTTTCAATCCTCCATAGCATTCGATAAATAAATTAAATGCGCTTACACTTTTTAATAATGCATACTCCTCTATAAATGTTCCTAATGTGATGGTTCCATTAATTTTATTTACTGCTGGAGCAGAATGAAAACCACCAAATTTAAAGAACACTTTAGGAAGTTCTTCACTACTATATGTGGTGTTGTATGCTAAAAAATTTTTCTTAATTAAGTTCTCACGAACAACATTGGATTCAGCCCTCGATATTCTTGATTTATTTGCCCAAGGTCCATATATATAATGACTTTCTTCAATCCCTTGAATTAAATCTTTTACTTCTTGATTGTCATGTTCTTTAAATAAATTTGTAAAATCTTTTAAATTATCTGTTTGTAAATCAATAAGTAACATGTCATTTGTTTCTAGTTTTTGTTGCATATTACTCACAGCTATTTTTTGTTTTTCTGTTTTAGATTGTATTTTCAAGAAATTCAAATAGGATTTAAATCCAAGCATGAATTCTTGATCTAATCCCCAAATAGCATCAGACTTAACATTTGAGAGCTTTACAATATGTGCCGCTAATTGTGCTTCTTCTTTCCAACCTAAAAAAGAAGAAGAATTATATCCCAAATATGAGGTTAAATAGTCCTCCAATTTGTTATACCCACCTTTTCTTAGAATTTTATCTGCCTTTTTAGCTGCAAAGGGAGATATTTCTAGAGCAGCATGTTTGTAACCATTTTTAGCTAATCCAGAATATATACTCATACATATTTTAGGAACTTCTGCTGTACCATGAGTTTCTCCTACCATGAAATATTGTGCATTAGCCCCTTCTTCAATTAACCATTCAATACCATTACCATAATAAGAATTTGCAGAGTCTATAACCTCATAGGAATTTTCAAGAACAAGGTTCAAAAACAATTTCTCAGATTCACTCTGAGAGAATGAGGTAAAAGCAAAATAGCTAAAAAATAATATAATGGTTTTCATAATCAAAATTTAATTTTTTTATAAATTAATTGCAAACATGATACCATTTTTACAACTACCTCTTTTATAGTGTTTTGGGTTTTGAGGACGATAATAAAACCGTACACTTTTGAACACTAAGTGTTCGAATTCGAACATTTTTTATTATATTTAAAAAATGAATAATATATTCGATAATAAAATTTTGATTCTAGATGACGATAAACGAATTCTAGAAACGTTGGAGCTTTTGTTTGAAGACAGAATTAGAGAAGTTCAAACAGTTGATAATCCTAATAAAGTTCTTGAAATCTTAAAAAGGACTCCTCCGAATATATTATTAATGGATATGAATTATACAAGAGGAGGTGTTGATGGAAAAGAGGGAATAGCATTATTAACTAAAATTAAAGACCTAGATATCCAAATACCTATCGTTGTAATGACAGCCTATGGAGAAGTAGATTTAGTGGTTGAGTGCATGAATCTCGGCGCTATAGACTTCATACAAAAACCATGGTCAAACCAACGTTTATTGATAACTGTTGCCAATGCATTAAATCATCATAAAAAAGAAAATGAAGTAATAAAATTAACTGAGCAAAATAAATTTTATAAGAATGAATCTTCGATAAAGAAGGATGTAGATATGATTGGTTCTTCAAATTCGATGAAACATTTACGTGATAAAATTAAGCGTGTTGCTGAATCTGATGCTAATGTTCTAATACTCGGAGAAAACGGTACTGGAAAAGAATTAGTAGCAAAAGCCATTCATAATTATTCTCTCAGAACAGATTCACCTTTTATTAAAATTGATCTTGGTTCAATACCTGAGCAACTTTTTGAATCCGAAATGTTTGGAGCAAAAAAAGGGTCATATACTGGATCTCAAGAAGATAAAGTTGGAAGAGTTACACTAGCTGATAATGGTACTCTTTTTTTAGATGAAATAGGAAATTTACCCTTATCAATGCAAGCAAAAATGTTATCTGTTCTTCAGAATAGAGAAGTTTTTCAATTAGGCTCAACGTCCATGAAAAAGGTCAATGTTAGAGTTTTATGCGCTACAAATCTAACCATAAACCAACTATTAGATGATAGTCATTTCAGGCAAGATTTACTCTATAGAATTAATACAGTTGAAATTCAAGTACCTGCACTCAGAGATAGAAAAGAAGATATTCCTGAACTATTTGAATACTTCAAAGAAATTTATGAAAAAAAATACAGCACTGGAAAACTATCTGTTCATCCTAATACAATAGATAGGATTATGATGTATTCTTGGCCAGGAAATATTCGTGAACTTCAACATGCTACAGAACGTGCCGTCTTGATGTGTACTGAAAATAAAATTCACGAGCAAGATTTAATTCCAAACCGAATAAAGTCAAACGAAAAAGATACCGAAATGGATTTAGATATTGTTCGAATGGAAAAAAGATTTATTGAAAAAGCATTACGTCTTCATAATGGAAATATGACAAAAGCTTCAGCTGAACTCGGTATAACTAGAACGGCTTTATACAGAAGGTTAGAAAAATATGGTTTATGATTAAAATAAATATTTTTGCACTTGGTCTTGCTGTTAGAATAATTCTATTATTAGGTTCTTGTATTTTAGTTGGTACCATATTTCTTGATCAGAATTGGATTTTTACTCAAATAGTTTTATTTAACGCTATAGTACTCATAACTATTGAATTATATCGATACTTTTCTATAACTAACTTAGAATTAACTAAACTAATGGAATCCTTAAAGTACGATGAGTATAATGTATCACTATCTCATAAAAAAATCGGAAAAAATTACAGTCATCTCCTTGAAGTGATGGAGGATATTAAAGAAAAGGCTAAGGAAAAGTCAGAGCAACTAAACCAACAACTTTTTCTTTTTGAAAAAGTTCTAAGGAAAACAGAAATTGCAGTTTTTGTTATAAATGAACAAAAAGAAATTATCATTCAAACAAAGGGGGTTTCCAATATATTAGAATTACCTAATCTTAAAGTAATAAAAGATCTTGAGGAAATTCTGCCTGGTATTTATGATAAAATCATTAATTCAAATGACGACTCAAAATTCATTTACGAGATAGCAAATAAAGATGTAATATCCCTAAATTCTAGTTTGATGTTTCATGTTCAAAAGTTAATTTACAACTCTGAATCATTTGATATTATAACTGTTATGAGAGATAGTAATCATCATTCTGGAAATGATTTTGAGACTTGGATTAACTTCAGTAAAATCATTTCTCATGAAATCCTTAATAGTATTTCTCCAATTATATCACTGACTAGTACTCTTCAAACAAAACTAGATAAAATAGAAGGAAACATACAAACAACAGAGTCAATGCGAAAAGCTTTGAAGATTATTCAAGATCGTTGTAATTCATTACAAATATATTCTGAAAAATATCGTACTCTACAACGTCTACCTGAACCAAAAAAAGAAGTCCTAAAATGGTCGAATATTATTAATAAAAGCTTAGAATTAAACAAAGAACAGTTAATAAATTGTAATATCAATTACAAAGTGTCTGGTGAGTCTCTTGAGGATGTTTTCAAAGCAGATAGTTGGCAGATGGATCAAATTTTCTCAAACCTTATTTTAAATAGTATCCAGTCTTTAAATCATAAAAAATCAAGCAATAAAGAGATCGAAATTAATGTTTCAGCTAAGAGCTTATATTATATAGTGACCTATACCGACAATGGTGTTGGAATTCATAAAGACATACGGGCAAATGTCTTCACTCCCTTTTTTACAACTAGAGAAAGTGGAAGTGGAATCGGATTAAGTGTCATAAAGCAAATTTTATGGAAACATAATGCTGAAATTTTCCTTCAAGATGTAGATGAAGGAGCTTCATTTCTTATGAAGTTTCCAAAAATAAATTAATGTTTTAGTTATAATAATGAAAGGCTAGATAATAAAATAATACATCCTATTATTAATAAAACAAGTTGAGATTTTTGAATTGATTTTGCATTCATTTTAACCACAAAAAAGTTAGCAAGATTATGTAATGGTATTGTAAATATAACGATGTAAGGACTTCGTATTAGCAGAAGACTAAATCCAATATGAATAGCAATAGCAGAAAATCTTTCTAAAGCTCCCCAAAAAGGAGTGCTTGAAGCTAAAGTCTTATCCATCCCCATTTGTTTCATAAAAGCTTTTGCTTCTAGTGCTTTTGCATCGGTTTTTTGCTCAAGAGTACCTATCCCTATAATCTGAATAATTCCATATATAATTTCAATCATGCCCCAGCCTAAACCAATCGAATAAGCGTTAGGAATATTAAAGCCTATTAATGAAAGTAGAACTAACCTTGTAATTTCTTCTGTTGGTCCTGAAAAACTAATCATTAAATTACTGGATGTTTCTAGATTAGTTTTTTTATATTTTAGATATAAAATGACTGGAGTTCTTAAAAGTAAAGCTATCCACCATCCCAATGCTCCAAATAGAACATAGTTGAAATCAAGCTTTATCTCTAAAAAAAGAGCTAATATAAAAAAAGGAACAGGGGTAAGAATGTATAAAGGAGTTGCCCAGAGTATATTTCGTAAGTAAGAAGTTAACTTCATTCTTTATGTTTTAAGTTGTAATAATTATTTATATTTTTCTACAAAATTGATAATTGCAGACTTAAATATTTCAGGTTCTTCTAAGTACCCTTCATGAGCACTATTATTGAGAATAATAAATTCTTTTTTTTCAGGACTTGTGCCAATAGAATTATAGGCATCATATCCCATTTCTAGAGTGTTCACACCATCATGCTTTCCCCAAATCACAAGTGACGGAATTTGAATAATATTCATCTTACTGGAAAGGTTTAGTTCTAAAATATTAAAATTCTGAGATAAATATCTTCCTCCAACAAAAATAGCTAAACTCATATTCGAATTTAAAACATCTTTTGCACTTACCTTACCTGTATTTACTTGTTTGTTGTTATGACGATAAGCATCTGTCTCTTTAAGGTAATCAACGTATTTAAAATAATTATCAGGGTTTGTCATATCAGGATTTGTCACACACCATTTATAGACTTTATCCCAATAATCAATATAGTTCACATCAATAATCTGCTGATTGGCATATTCCTTTACCCACTCTACCGACAAGGGAAGACCTAACTCAAGGTTATGACCACTGTTCATACATATAAAGCCACTTATTTTATCCTGAAAAGAATTTGTAGATAAGTATGCGCTTCCTAATGCTCCACCCCAACTATGGCCAAATAAAAAAATCTTGAAACCAGAATATCTAGTATTTAATGATTGAATAACAAGGTCCAAATCTTCTATAAATTTCTCAATTGTAAAAGTAGATTTATCTGGATTTCCTTGTGAAAGACCAGAAGCCCTTTGATCCCAATATGCTACTGCATAATTTTCCTCTAAATTTTTAAAAGCTGGCAGAAAAGATGCTTGAGACGCATTTCCTCCAGGACCACCATGTAAAAATAAAACGATGACTTTAGACTCAAAATTTCCTTTCACAGATACAGGCATTATTGCTCCATCATTTTCAATAAAAAAATGATCTTTCGTTTTAAACTCCTTTTTTTTACATGATGTAAGAGAAAGAAAAAATAGAATAATAAATAGTAATTTCCCCATAATTAATGATTTTTAAGCTGATATGTAATACCTATTCTTAACGCTGCATGAGGTAAAACTGTATGGTTAAACCCCGATTGTATAGATCCCTCAAAACCAATAGAAGCAGTCAAAGGAAGATTGTTTTTTCTTTTTCCATCCCAACCAAATAAGATTGAAAAACTCGATTTTAAATGAGAAGAATTGGACATTCCTTTAGTTGTTATACCTGCTTGAGAGTCAAACCTATATACATCTCCGTTTGGGGAGGATAGAATATAGCCTAAGCCTAAATTAAAATCTATATAAGCTGAAAAAGAAGAAATAAGTTTTGTTCCAATGCTGGATTGAAAAAAAACTGAATTATTATTCCATTTGTGAACATAGCCTCCGACTTCTGTGTCCCAGTGAAAATTGAACCATTCTCTTTCAGTTAATGTATAATCAATACCACAATAAAATCCTGGATGTAGAACTAATTCACCAAAATATCCAAACTTAATAGCTGTTTTTTTTAGTTTATTATTACTTCTCTCTTGCGCATTATATACAAATGGAATGAGCAAAAAAAGCAAAAAAGTAATGTTAAACACTTTTCTTGTGTTAATTAATTTGAATAGTCTTTTCATCTTTGTTTTAGGTTTGATATTATTACATCTTGTAGACTGTTTGATAATCCTAATAATTCAATATAGCAAATAAAATAATCAGATTGAGTTCTTTTATTCTCTATTTTTGTATTCAAATATTGATTCTGAGACAACCTAACATCTGTTAAGGTTACTGTTCCCATTTCATAACTTTTTAGAACTTTTCTAAGACTTTTTGCTGATAAGTCTAATAAAGCATCATTTGAAATGTTTTTTTTATTTAGTTGATTCAATTTTAAACTTAATAAATCAAATCTATTTTGTGAAATCATTTGTTGGTCATTTAAATTAAAATTTAAATTGTCTGTTTCTAATTGTAAAATTTTCCTCTTATGAATGGTGTTTTTCACTTGTCCAAAATTATAGGAAACATTTAATCCGTAGGAATATCCAAGTGCTCGATTTTGTGCTACAATACCATTTTGCATAGTTTGATTTGAATACCCGTATCCAGCAAATGCAGACATGTTTGGAATTAAATCAAAGAAGTTTATGTTTCGCTCCTGCTTTACTCTCTTTAAGTCATTGACTATGCTTCTTATTCTAATTGTAGAGTCTGAATAAAATAATGGCAATTTATCTGTTCTATTTTTGGAAAGAATTAAAGTATCTAGATAAAATGAATCTGTATTTTTTATACCTAATAAAACTTTCAACTTATCTAAGTTTTCTTTAAAAAGAAAATCTATCATTAAATTGCTATTTTTATCTTGTTCATAATTAATCAAAGCTTGATAGTATTCAAGACTATCAAGTTCTCCTATTTCTAGCTTTAGTTTCGATATATCCAAAACCAATTCCGAACTTTTAACTTTCTCTTTCATTACAAAGCTTAATTCTTGACTGATTACACAATCAAAGTAACTTTTACAAAGCATGATAATGATTGTGTTTTTTTCTTCTACACTTTTCCATCGGTTTACTTGATCGGCATATCTTTGTGTTTTTAGTGCCTTAATTGTTTTACCAAAATTCATCAAATTAAAATTTGAATTAATAGCTGAAGATAAACCATAGGTTCCAGCTCCATTTACTTGACTAATCGGAAGGATATCATCTCTAAAAACAACTGTGCTATTTTCAACAAATTGACTGATATTAGATGAAACTGAAATTTCAGGAAATAGCCCTGTTTGGATAATTTTTCTATTTTGTTCTCGAATCAATTCAAGATTTTTTATGGTGTTGAAACCAGAATTCTGATCAAACGCTAAATTCAAACAGTCTTCTAAGGATAGTTTTTTTGGAGTTTGAGCATGCAAGGTTGTATCTGTCAAAAATATTAACAGATACAACAAGTAAATAATATGTTTAATATAAATAATCATTCTTCACGTAATGCTACAATTGGATCAGACTTAGCAATTTGCCAAATATGGTAAATTACCGCTATTGAAACCAATGTAATGGTTAAGAAAAAAGTCAAAATAACACTCGTTAAATTTAAAGGAGCTTGATAAGCAAAATCTTGTTGCCATCCCTGCCATAGATAATATGCTAAAGGCATAGACAGAATAAAAGCTACTAAAAGTGAAATAACAAAATCCTTTACAATCACCCATGAAATCTGTGTAATGGATGCTCCTAAAACCTTTCTTACTCCAATCTCTTTGGCTCTTGTTTGTATAGAGTAGCTTAAAACAGCAAATAGACCAAAACAAGCGAGAATGATAGAGATAATAGAAAAGAAACTAAAAACGGTAAATGTTTTATTTTCTTGAGCATAATTCTCTTCCAAATCTTGATCAAAAAAAGTATATTCGAAAGGATATTCAGGTATCATTTTATTCCACGAAGTCTCCAGATTATTCAATACTTCTGTGTAATTACCAGGATTTAATCTGATAGATAAATTTCGAGAATTATAAGGGTTAAAACACAAAACTAAAGGTTCCAATGGATTATGTAAGCTTAAAAAGTTAAAATCATTAACTACACCTATTACTTTACCATCATGAGAAGCCTGACCATTATCTGAAAGGCCCCATTGAACTCGTTTATTTAATGCATCATCATTCCAACCAAATTTATTTACTGCAGTTTGATTCACAATAAATGCACTGGACATATCAGTTTCAAAATCAGTTGAAAAATTTCTTCCAGCAAGTACATCTAATCCTAGAACTTCAATAAAATGTTCATCAACAAACATCATATTTACTGTTGATTCCGTTAATTCATTGTTTTTCTCAATTCTAAACAACAATTTTCCTGTTATTCCAGTAGGTAATGAAGTATTTGAATACGATTTTATACGTGAATTATTTGTTAATTCATCAATCCAAGGTTGTATCATTTTTCTAGAAGTAGTATCTGAAGGAAGACTTACTGAAATTAAATTTTCCCGATCAAATCCCAAATTTACTGTTCGGATAAATTTCATTTGGTCACTAATTAAAAAAGTTCCAATTATCATGAAAATAGATAAGAAAAACTGAACCATTACTAATGACTTTCTAAAAACCCCTACTCTACCTTCATTGTTTTTTTCTCCAGAAAGAGCTTTCGTTGGTTTAAGAGATGATAATAAAAATGCTGGATATGCACCCGATAATATCCCTACCGTCAAAAATATTGATATTTCTAACACTATAATTGTTGGGTTGAAAAAGTCTATTGAATGAATATCTTTTCCACTTAACTCGTTGAATCCATCTAAAAACAATTCGGTAAAAGCTAAACCAAGTATAAAAGCCACAGATGTAAAAAAAATAGATTCCGAAAGGAATTGAATAATCAATGAACCTCTAGAAGCTCCTAATGTTTTTCTAATCCCTACCTCTTTACTTCTTTTTCCTTGTTGTGCTAATGTCAAATTAATATAATTAAAAATTGCAATCAGTAATAGAAATATAGCTAAAGAAAGAAATATATAAATATTACTCATTTTTCCTTTTGGTTGATCGTAATCATGGACATCATCAAAATGAACCTCAGATAGAGGTGTTAATAAATAATCATGACTTGCAACGATACCATTTGATTCAGCCCAAGGTTTTACAAAATCTTCATTAATTTGATCCAACTTTGGTTCAAAACTGATTGGGTTAATCGCTTCGTTCATAAGTAAAAATGTATAGGTACTAATCCTAAACCAATCTCTATTATATGCTGCATGAAATCTTTGAGGAAGTGTATTTAAGGATATTAATCCATTCACTCTAATCTCTGAATTTTTTGGTGGATCTTTAATCACACCCTTAATCCTTACAGATGAGTTGTTCACTTTTAATTCTTTTTCTAAGCAGTCTCTTTCTCCAAATAATTTTTCAGCCAGGGATTTAGTAATAACGATAGAGTTTGGTTCAACCAAAGCTGTATTTGGGTCACCAAATATAAATTCATATGTAAATACATCAAAAACAGTACTATCCGTAAACCAGATATTCGTTTCTTTATAAATGATTTGATTTGCAGTTAATTCTGTTTCTCTATTTCCTCCAAAAAACCTAGTATAAGACTCTACTTCTGGATACTCTCTTTTAAGGGTAGGAGCTAGAGCCATATTAGTAAGAGCTGCGTCTAATGGACCATTAAAATTCATTGTTGTTGTAACACGGTATATCCTGTCTATCTTTTCATTGTGAGAATCAAAAGATAGTTCATCGACTACAAAAAGGGCAATTAAAGTACTTGCGGAAATCCCAACTGCTAAACCAAATATACTAATGAAGGAGTAAAACTTATTTTTACTTAGATTTCTTAGTATTATTTTTACATAATTTTTAATCATAATAATAAATTTATAGACTATTTGGCGCAAGTTTGTTTTCAATAATTATTTTACCGTCATACAATTCAATAATTCTTTTTGAATGTTTTGCATCTTCTTCCGAATGAGTTACCATTATAATCGTGTGTCCTGATTCGTTGAAATTTTTTAAAATGTTCAATACCTCATTTCCAAAATGAGAATCCAAATTTCCAGTAGGTTCATCCGCTAAAATTAATTTTGGTTCAGTTACTACTGCTCTTGAAACAGCAACTCTTTGCTGCTGACCTCCTGAAAGTTGATTAGGATAGTGCTTAGCTCTATGAGCTATCCCTGTTTTATCTAAAATTTCCATCACTTTCAATCGACGTTCTGATTTAGGTACTCCAAGGTAATATAGAGGAAGTTCAACATTTTCAAAAACAGAAAGTTCATCAATGAGGTTAAAGTTTTGAAATACAAAACCAATGTTTTGCTTTCTTAATATCGTTCGTTCTTTTTCAGATAATTCAGATACATCCGTTCCGTCAAATAAATATTCTCCAGTGGTAGACTTATCAAGCATTCCAATCACATTCAAAAGAGTTGATTTTCCACATCCAGAAGAACCCATTATTGAAACGAAATCTCCTTGTTCAATAATTAAATTAATACTATTCAATGCTGTAGTTTCAATTTCTTTTGATCTATATTTTTTTTCAAGATTTCTTAATTCAATCATAATTTAAATTATTTAGTTATTAATCTTATTTCCTGATAATTTTTGAACGTTTCATACGTTGAAATCACCACATTTTGTCCTTCTAAAAGACCTTCTAAAACTTCATAATAAGAAGGGTTCTGTTTTCCTAGTAATACTGGTTGTTTATAGGCAGACTTTCGATCATCCGATAAAACATATACATATTGTCCTCCACTAGACTGAAAAAAAGCTCCTTTTTGCAGTTTTAATGCTTTATGCTTTGCACTTATCTCTATTTTTACATGAACATTTTGCCCTCTTCTTAATTCATTTGGATACTCATTTACGAAATCAAAATAAACTTCAATTTGACCATTTTCAACAGTTGATAATACTTTTGATAAATGTAATTCGTATGTTTCTCCATCATATTGAATAACACCATTTTGTCCTTCACTAAGGCGATTCAAATAATGCTGATCTACTAAAGTGCGTATCCAGAATTTTCCAGGAACATCTATTCTACCTATTGTTTGGTTCTGTCTTAAAACTTGACCTGGTTCAACACTAAACGAATTTAACTGGCCACTTAAGGAAGCTTTAACAGTCATTTCTCTAAGCTTTTCTCGAATTAATTCTAAGTTTCTTTCCATTAATTCAATCGAATTATCCACTCTAAAAATTTGATCAGAATGATAACTTTTATCCTGATTTTTCCTTTTCTCTAAGGTTTTCACCTTTTCCAATAGGAATTTAAAGTTAATACTTGACTCTTCAAATTTATTTTTAGCTAATCCGTTAGATGCTAACATAATAGAATCAATTACATACTGTCTTTTTGAAATAACATATTGATTTCTATATTCTTCCAATCGATCTTCTGATGTTCTTAAATTTTGATAAAGGTTAACTCTTGTATTTCTCAAATTATTAATCTGTTCAACTATCTGAGTTTCTCTTTGCATGTAATCTAACATTACAGCATCATTTGATAGCCTTAATAGTACATCTCCAGCATCTACCATATCCCCATCCTCTGCTAATATTTCTGTAATTATTCCACCCTGTTTAGCATCAATAAGAATGGTGTTTTTTGATTCAATTATCCCATTTCCTATTACAACCTCTTGAAACTCTCCTAACTCTATTTTTCCAATTTTAAGTTTACTGTATTCAAGGTCAGGAGAAATCGTTCTAGTTTTTATCAAAAAAAAGATTAAAATACTTCCAACCAAAGATAAAGTTACTAAAATCTTCTTTCGATTTTTAATCCATTTGGTCTGTTTTATTACCTTATCCATGACTCAATAATTATTAATAGTCTTTACAGTATTTTAAACTCAACTGGTAAGTGGAATTTAGTTTTCCCAGTTCCTTCTAACTCTTGAATATATTCTTTAGTCATGCTGTTCGCAACGTTAATCGCTTCTTCATCCAAGTATTTATCTACTGATTGAACTATAGTAATGTTCTTAACAGTACTATTTAATAATTCAAAATAAACAACAACCCTACCTTTTATATTATTCTTTAAAGCCATTTCAGGATAGCCACTTTTACTAATTTTGCGTTCGGTACTTTTAAACTGACTATTTGTTTTTAATTCTTTACTATTAGCATAGTTCACACTCAATAATGTGATAGATAGAAAAACTAAGCTTTTAACTTTTGATGTGATGTTAAACGATTTCATACTTTTTTGTTTTAATTTAATATTTAAATTCTTAATCTTCTCTTAATAAAATTCGTGCCAACTTAACTATGATCTTGTTAATCAGTATTTTATGTTATTTTCCCCATTAAAAATGTTGCTAAATATGTCCGTTTTCGGACATGTCTCGTCCGTTTTCGGACAATTAAATGTAAAGATTTTTCGCGTTGAAGAATGTCAGATAAATAAATTTGATAATTTAAATCTGACGGCAAGATAATAATCGAACTCCTATGTTTGTAAAGTTTATAATTTTATATTGATTAAGTGAAAAAGAATGAGAGAGGATAATCGAACAAGTAACTTATTAAAGTATACAGTACCTGAGATATAACCTCATTCTTTTTTGTTTCTTAGAGTTTGAACAGAATGTAAGGAGTTATCTTTTTTATGATTACATCCAGAATATCCAGTAGGAGAAAAAACGAAGGGAAATAATTCACTTATAATTTTTTTTTTAATATGAGAGTTTTAAAACAAGTGTTAGGTGTTGATGTTGCTCAAAAAGAGTTGGTTGTAACATTAAGTGTATTAAATGAAGATTTGTCAATTGACTTTTTACTTCACAGAGTTTTTCATAATAAAGAAACAGGTTTTGTAGCTTTATTAAAGTGGTTAAAAAAACATACTGATGAATCTATTAAATTACAAGTTGTCATGGAGGCAACAGGGGTATATCATCAAAAATTTGCTTACTATTTAGATGATAACAATATTTCTTTATGTATTGTTCTTCCTAATAAGATTAGTAGTTATTTACGAACTTTAGAAACAAAAACAATTACTGATAAGACTTGTTCGGAGGCTATTGCTCATTTTGGATTAAGCAGGAAGTTAGATAATTGGACAAGACCTAATAAAACTTATAAGGTTCTACAACAATTAACAAGAGAACGAGATCAATTAGTATTTGAACGAACAACAATAAAAAACCAAATACATGCTGAGGAGTCTGAATCAGAGCCTAATAGTAGTAGTATTAAAAGATTTAATGCCCGAATTAAATTTATAAATAAGCAAGAGCAAGAGATCAAAAAAGAAATTGATAAATGGCTAAATTCAGATGAAAAAATTAAGGGGCAAGTTGAAAAAATTACAACAATCCCTGGTATTGGTCAATTAACTGCGGTAACAATATTAGCTGAAACAAATGGCTTTGAGTTAATTAGAAACAAAAAACAATTGACAAGTTATGCTGGATTTGATGTTAAAGAAAAACAATCAGGAACATCAGTGAAAGGCAAACCTAAGATTTCTAAAAGAGGAAATAGATATTTAAGAAAATGTATGCATTTACCCTCATTAAGTGC
>Ga0228670_1000573_pt1 | contig 20101 bp, 18 predicted proteins | sample 85DmetaG_FD_182785 | JGI IMG/M metagenome (GOLD analysis project Ga0228670, IMG submission 182785) | Seawater microbial communities from Monterey Bay, California, United States - 85D | ecosystem: Environmental > Aquatic > Marine > Coastal | place: USA: California | collected 2016-10-13
TCACACTTTTAGAATACTCACACTTTTAGAATACTCACACTTTTAGAATACTCACACTTTTAGAATACTCACACTTTTAGAATACTCAAACCACTCAACAACGACAACGACGACTCATGGGTTATTATTATTAATGTTTTACCATCTGTTTCATTTACGATAAGGTCTTTTACTTTAGCCGTAGTTTTTTTATCTAATCCAGTGGTGGGTTCATCCATAATAAGTATTTTACATGGTTTCATCATACCACGCATTAACATAGTGATTCTTTGCATACCTCCAGATAAGTTGCCTCCGTTAATTCCAGCATTTGATGTTAATCCATCAGGTAATTCTTCAAAAACTTTCATAAGGTCATATTTTTTTAACAATGCAAGAACTTGTTCTTCAGTAGCATCTGGATTTCCATATAACATATTATACATAACGGTTTCATTGAACATGTTTGTACGTTGATTTACATAATTCACATTTTCACGTAAATATTCCAAATCAATAGATTTCATATCAGTGTCATCAATATAAATAGCTCCTTTTTCAGGTGTATATAATCCAGCCAACATTTTCATCAAAGTAGTTTTACCACGACCGGATTGTCCTATAATAGCATATTTTTCCCCAGCTTCTAAGTCTAAATTAAATTCTTCAAATAACCAATTAGCTTTCTCTTTATTATATCTAAAAGAAACATCTCTAAATTCTACATTACCTTCCGTAATGCCAGATTTCAGTTTTCGTTTGTTTTTTCTACTAAAAACATTTTCCATATAATCTTGAGAAGCATGAATAACACCTAATCTATAAACAACATTATGAACAAATCCACTGCTAACATACAAGAAATTATTTAAAAACTGTCCTAAGATAATAACAAGAACAATACCTTGTGTAGTTTTAATTTTGTTGTTAGCAATAAGTCCGTATAGAATAAAAATTCCAATAGTAAATGTGATTAATGTAATTATTTGACTACTAAAAATAACCATATTTTGTACCATCATAATCCATTTCAATTTATCAATAGCAACTTTTTCTAACTTTCTATTTTTATCAATTTCCCCATTAACTTCATTATTCAAGAAAACATTCATAAGATTATCTAATGTATCTCTAATATTTTCACTAATTTTTGTATTTAAAAAATTTTCACGTTCACTAATTAATTTGATAAGTTCTTTACTGCCATAATATAATATGATTCCACAGAGTATGACCCCGATTAATAGAACACTTCCAATATATTTGTGTTGATAAAACATATAACAAATGATTAAAACAGATACAATAAGTTCTGGTAAAAAGCGACCAAGTATATGATGTGCAACATCTTTGAAGTTACGTGTTAGTTCCAACACTCTTGCCAAATAGTCACCAGTTTTCATATCTTTATAATCATTTTGATAGGTTAAAATAGTTTCTTTAAATATAACATCCCTGATATGAGAATAATAATTAGGTACTAAATTCATTTCAATATAATTTTTAACAGTATAAGAACAAATAACTAAGAACCATAAGATAACCAAAAGACCTAAAGACCCTTGAAAATTCATTTTTTTAAAATTATCTGTCCAATTAAATATGTCAGAAAATTTGGATATAGATTTTACTTGATCAAACATTTTACCATATACTTTCGGTAATAATATAGCTTCAATTGGAAAAAATAAAAGAATTAAAATAATATATATAATAAATTTCCATACATGATCTTTTGCAAAATCAGTTATTAATAACTTCCAAATCATATTTCTTATATAATCTAATGTTAAAAAATAAGACAGGAAATAAATAATTAAATGGAAAATTGATAAATAAACAATATAGTATATTATATATAACTTAAACAATGCAATCAACAAATATCTTATTAAACAACAATACTAATCTTACTTGTATTATATGTTATAAACAATTATCAATAACAAACAATTGTACCGCGAAATGTGGTCATAGATTTTGTTTATCATGTTTATTTAGTAGAGCATCAATAAGAAAGAAATGTCCTTTTTGTAACCAATCATTAATAGAAAGTAATACGAATAATATACAGGTAGAAGAAGAACACCCATCAAATAATAATCATGAAGAAACGGTAGAAAATACACAGAAAGGTAGTGTGGACGATATTGCAAAAAGATTGATAGACAAAGGAGTAACAATGGTAGATGTATTATCCTATTTTACGAAACGCTATAATAGTCATGCTCCGCCATTTCGTCATCATAGTCATAATTGTCATATATATTATAAAGAATATATGGAACAGACAATAGAAGAAGTATTTGAAGAAGTAGATAACATAGCAGAATTATAGATGTTTGTAAAAAATAATAAAAAGAATTGTTTTTTTATTATTTATATTATATATGCCGTTATCCAAACCTATAAGTGTTCATCGGCTTGTCCCGGACAAGAGATATTTAATAGAAATACAGTGGAATATTGAAAATAATATAAGAATGCCAACATCAACCATATTAGAAGGTATTTACATAGAATCTGTATTTAAGCGTGGTCGTTCCATGTCATTTGACACAGGATTAGAGATATTATTATCAAGACCACGAATAGAAGCAAAGTTTATGATAAATGGAACAATGCAAATAGTGAGTTCTGTAAATAAATTTTATCAAATATTAGAACCCGACCCATTAGATTTTGCAAAAGTGCAAGCCATATATTCATTACCATTGCCGAATGACATAAAAAAGGAAATAAATTATTATGTAGGAAATAGAAAAAAATTATATTATAGGAAGAAGCGTTTTATACCAAGAAATAATTATACTTCAGGATAACTGGCTTGTAACAACATACCACATTGTCCTTGTCCCTTGTTAAACTCATCACCGCGTCCCAAAAGAATATAACCATCAGCACCCCAAGTGGTTCCCCAAGAATTCTTGACTTTGTAGAAGTCTTGTCCATCAAGAGAGCCGTAACCAACAGCCAATACACCATGGTCAAGTTGTGTTCCACAAGAACCGGTAAACACACCCGACTTATATAGTTGAAAGTCTTTTTGGTCAGCTTGGATAGCAATAGATACGGGTTGTTTGGAAAGAGCAGTCATCATATCAACATCACTACTGGAGTGAACATCGGTAAATTCAGTAACAGCACTATTAGAAACAATCTCACAAGTTGTTTCACAAGTACCTGCGGTTTTAGTATCACCAGATGTGTATGGGTATTCGCTTTCGGAACATAAACCTCCATTTTTCTTAATCCAGGTGAACGCGTTATCCATGAGTCCTCCATTGCATCCCATATCCTTGCCTCCGTTTTTGCGGTTATCACAATCAACCAGTTGTTGTTCAGAGAAGGAAGGAAGTGAATTGTATGTAGTAAAATAAGCACCCTCTAATGCACCAGTGGTGGAGAAACTCCAACAAGAACCACATTGTCCTTGGTTTTTAACGGGAGTAACAGCACCGGCCTTAACCCAATCAACAGACTCTGGTAAGTTATTAGAAGAGAGACCAACCTTTGCTTGGAGACAATCAGTAACACAAGTAACTGTGGAAAGTTTATGTGTAGAATCATAATCATCAATACAAGTTTTCAAGCACTTGACCTCAGCCAGTCTTACTTTAATTTTGTCAATGTTAATATGAGATCCAAGAGTATTAGCATTATCTTGAAATCCCATATACTCGCTAAATTCATTAGAATCCATGCCAGACAAATGGTTATGTCCAAGTGTATATGTTAAGTTACGTGCATTGGTTGTATCAATAATCTTATCATTTTCCAGCCAATTAATAAAAAGATGTTCTTTGTGAGAATTATCATGAATATTTATGCGAAAATCTTTAACCCATTGTTCAAATTTGTCACTGAACCCGTTACGTAAATTACCAGCAGTGGCAACAGATGCCATCATCAATACAGAAAGGATTTTATACATCATGGTATATATATTACAAAAGACAATAATCATTAAGTTAGTTTACAAAATAATTTATGAAATAAAAATAATGATATATTTTATATGGAGAGAACAGATGAAAAATTGTACGAAAATATAAAAAAGAAAGTATATGCAGGCATCCCCAAGCATAGTGCATATCGTAGTGGTATATTAGTACAAAAATATAAAGAAGCTTTTAAGAAAAAATATAAAAATACAAGAAAAAAACCATATAAGGGAAATCGTACAAAAAAGAAAGGTTTAAGAAGATGGTTTGATGAAGAATGGGTAAATCAACGCGGTGAAGTAGGATACAAATACAAGAATGATATATATCGTCCAAAAATAAGAATAACAGATGAATCACCAATAACTCACGGCGAATTAACAAAAAAAGAGATAGAAAAGGCACGTGTAAAGAAATATAGAAAAGGACGTATAAACCGTTTTAGAAAAGAAAAAAAAGAAGGTGGTCGTATGGTTATTCCAAGAAATGAAGTTGAAGACCATCGTCCATATTATGATGAAAATGATGAAATGGATATAGTAGATATAGAAGAATATGATGAATATGATGAATTTTTAAGACTTTACAAGGTTACTGTAAAAGAATGTTTTGACAAACATAAACATGATATTGAAGAATTATCCGGAAATCTTAATGATTTATATACTCATAAAACCCATTTACTATATTTACATAGTGAAACAGTAGATGGTGATATATATGATTTTTGTGATGATTTTCCAGAAATGAATTTTGCATTAAATAGAAACTTTACAAATAATTTAGACGACGGTAATGCGAATATAATAATAGATGCTATAAATGAAGATATAATAGACCATATACATAAATATATAAATAATGAACTTAGAGCAAATATAGATAAAAATGTTTTAAAACGAGAAGTAGAATACGTAGAAACTGTTGAATACGAATTTAATCGTGAAATATTTCCAGAAATGAATCAATTAGATTATTTAAAAATAGATTGTATTTGTTTAATTAAAATGATAATGACAGAAATAATGCAACAATATTTTTACCCAGATAATTACGGTAGTGATGATTACGGTAGTGATGATGAACCCGAATACATAGGTGGTAAATGGAGTAAAAAATATAAAAAAAGTATAAATTGCAATAAACCAAAAGGATTTTCTCAAAAACAACATTGCAAATATGGAAAAAATAAAACACAAAAGAAGATGTTAAAATTCAAAGATTATCCAGATTTCCGTCCAAACTTAACACCTCGTGATATGTTTATGTTGGGTAGTTTTGGCGGAACATATTGGCGTCCAATAAAATCAGGTGTAACAGGTAAGAGTTATAAAAATGAACATGTAAAGTATCCAAACAGTTGGTGGAAAGGTATACCCGAAGCACATTTAACAAGTGATAAGTGTGATGTATCTATCAATAAATATAAGGTAAGTGTGGGTACATCATTGGAATTTTGGGAAAGTAAAAATTGGATAAACAAGTTGCATCCATATGGTTGGGTACAATGGTATTGTGATTTCTATCAAGGAAAACGTTGTCCAGATGATGAAAGACAAATACAAAGGTGGAAAAATTTAGCAGGACCAAGGGGTCGTTTTATGCGTTTTTTAGTAACACAAATAATAAAGAAAGGTGCAAAATGGAACGATGAAACCATCAGTCCAAAAATACGTCAGGTTTTACAACATTGGGGGTATAAATTAACAAATGCTGATTATAATAATGAAATAAAAAGAAGAAATGCCTAATTATAATAATAACAAGATTGGTTATTATTATATGAATATCAAATACTATTTTTATGAGGATATAATTGTCTAATCACTTGCAGTGGCGGGGGCAGCAGGCTCATCGGCGACAGCAGCGGGAGGGGCAGCTGTGGCAGGAGTGTTAAAAGCTTGAATACACTCCCACAACTTAGCAGATTCTTGGATATTAAAGGCACCACGTTTTTGGGCAACACCAGTAAGAGCTACAAGAATATTAAGTGCAGTATTATGACTGTTAACAGGAATGTCTACAATAGGTACTTCTCTGGTTTCGGGTTGGGCAGGTGCAGGAGTTTCCTCCTCAGCGACTTGAGTGAGCGTGATGGGGTCTTGTTCAGTGTCAGACATGATATATTATAATTGTATATATTTCTTTAAACCTTTTTTTTTTGAAATAAATTTATATAATATCTATTCATTCATCCCATAATTGTAATCGTATTTTCTTTTTGTATGAATGTTCATCATCAAAAAGAAACATTTTAAATAAATAAGATTTATGATTTTGTAAATCATTTTGACAAGTAATACGTGATAGTATTTTAACCTTGTCTAAATAAACCATATAAGTATGTAATCCATTTGTTTTCGTTATTTTATCAAAAACAACACCAGTATGCTGTGTATCAATGTAATATGGGTTATTAACACATTCATATAAAACATTACTATCTGTTTGTATTTTCCGTATTGACCTCATCGTAGTATTAATATAATCAATATTTCCATTCCAATTATTACAGAATTCCTTTGCATCATTGCTTATATTATCAATCATATTATATTCTGTACACAATTGTATTTGATTCAATAGGTCAACCAATCTACGAATAGGGCTGGTAATATGAATATAAGGTTGAGACGCTCCTTTACTCTGTTGTCCATTATGTTTAAATTTTTTAATACCAATTAAGTCATGTGTTATTTTGTCAACCTCATTATAAACAATATATTTACCGGTAGTGTTATTCCAAGTTCGTATGACTCTACAAATGTCTTCATTAATATCAACGTTAGAACTTAAATCATCATTTTCTTTATCGTTAAAAGATACTGCACGAAAAATCCCTATTTTTCTATCAATCATATTTAATCCAGTAAATGCATTCATTTGAACCATCCAATAAGCAACAACATCATGACTATCTTTAACAGACGTATCCATTTGCATAGACAATTGCAATAAATTTTGATAATGATGATTTGATAGATTTAATAAGCGATGTTCTTCATACCGATAATTATTTTTTACATTAATAAGTACATTTTTATATTGCATTTTATCTCTATCCATTTGTCCATCCATTGTAATATGAAATTCCATCGCCAATGCAAACCGATCCTGTTTTTGTTGTAAACTACAAAGTGTATCAGATAAAATAGTAGGCAACATAGGTCGTCTTCGGTCTGGTAGGTAAATAGTAGAAACCCTTTTACTAAATGAGTTCCATAAACCTAATGTTTCCATCCAGAAAAATACATTTGCAATATAAACAGTAACAATCCAGCCAGTTTGTGTTCCATCACAATCGGTTTCTGGTGCAATATGAAACCCATCGTCATAATCCGTACTATTAATAGGGTCAATCGTAAATACATATTTATCACGTTGGTCTTCTATATGAAAATTGGTATTTTTATAAATGGATTCAATATATTCAGCTTGTGATTTTTGCCGAAGAATATCAGTAGTTTTTTTAGTAAATTCGCTTAATGATACATGTAAACTTTTACAATATAATTGATATTCAAAAAAGCAATCAAGATTATCCACATCCCCGATAGTTTCAGTTAAAATCCCACGGGGGTGTTTATCGTTCCAACAATCAAACTTAAATGTTACAAATTTATTTTTCTGTACTTTTGAAAAACCAACTTTTACATCATATGGTACTAAGAATGCAGGTAAATGACGGTCATCTGGTATACATTTATACAACAGTCGTTTTTTATTCTCCGTTCTACCAAATGTTTTGTTATTTTCCAACATAAGAACACCAGCAATTTGTTTAGATGTTCTTACAATAGAACTAACCCGATTGAATGTATCCTCTTCAACTGTAAAAATATCATCCATAAACATTTTCTTATCTAATGGATTAATGTTTTTTAGCTCTGGATATTGATTAATATCTAATTCTTTCTTATCTTCTACTCTATAGAATAGATGTTTTGAGTAGTTCCGGTCAACTATAACGACCCGATATAGATTCATAATAAGTTTTATACATATAGTATGATGTGTAATGTTTATATCAGTATTTATAATATAATAAACATTATATAATATTATAAAAAATATATTGATAATATTATATGGAAGAAGATACAAATTCATCAACAGATTCTATTAAGTCACCCAGTTTAGAGCCAGATATTGAAAACCAAATGGATAATACAGATACTGTGGATGCTTTAAATAATGAACTTGCAGAAGAGTTAAATGAAGATACTGATGAAGACGTAAACATAAAAACAAAAAAACTGGAGGAAGAAAAAAAAGAAGAACCAAATAAAGACGTAGAAACAGAAACTATGAAACCATTTAATGCTACTCGTAGACCTACATCTTATAGACGTCTTTCATTTGATGGAACAAATGATGATGATAAAAAAATGTGTAAAGGATGTTTATTTCAAAATAATCCTATGGCTACGAAATGTATTATGTGTAATCGTTTTTTATCAAATGATACAGTGGATATGTTTGATTCAAAACTAAATATAAGTAATAAATCAATATCGTCAGAAGAGTTTAATAACTTAAAAACAGAGTTCAATAAATATAGCAAAAATGATGTAATATCATATGATAATTTTTACAAAATGATAAACCCCCGACGTACGAATCAAGACTTTTTTTTAAACGAATATTTAAAACATGTAGAATTACAAGGTAATAATGGTTATTCATTTATGGATTTATACACAGTAATACAACATTTAAAAAATTTAAAAAATATTAGAGCAAAGGATTTATTACAAATATCGGAAGATGATATCCATAAATCAGTAGAACGAAGAAAATTAGAAATGTCAATAGGAGAACGTTATGATGAAATTGAAAGAGAAAGAGATTATATGGAATTAGAAAAACAAAAATTTATTATAGCCAAGAATAAAGAATTATTAGAAGCACAAAAAAAATACGAAAATGACGTACAATTATACACAAAAGATTTATATGGTTTAACTTGTGCAAGTTATTGTAAGAATATATTTGTATGTTGTACACAAAATACAGTAATAAAGGATTTTGATAAAATTTATGAAATTATTAAAGAAATACCAACATTGAATAATTATGAAAAAAATTTAATATTAATGCGTTTTCAAACAATTTCAACATATTGTACCAAACATTATAATACAATATCGCGATGGTATAATCATACCCAAATATTTATTATAGCATGTTCAATAGTAAATCCAGCTTTATTATCTATAAATAGCAATAGAGATAATATTCACTATTATACAATATTTTGGGCGGTTTGGATATCTCAATTGCTTGTCAGTTTAACAACATCTTATATCAGTTTTTTTAAATGGGATAAAAAATATTTTTTATTTAATTGTTACAAAACTAAAATTAATCAAGAAATTTGGTTATTTATTGAATTATCTGGTAATTTGTATAAAATGAAAGAAGAAAGAGAAAATAATACAGATAATAATCATTCATTGCATTTAAATACATTTTTAACCAGATTAGAATCATTGTATAAAAAGTTAAAAATGACCGAATTTGAAATTGAAACTGCAAATAACGAAGACGAAGGAAGTAAAGATAAATCTGCGAAAGAAATGAAGGATCTTAAAGAAGAAATGAGGTCAAGGTCATCATTACATGCACCTATATCACCCGGTGTATCATATAGAGAAAAACAACACAACAGAGATAGAGAAAGAGATAGAGAAATGTATTAATATTATCCAATGAATTATTATACAGAACTATTCTCAGATACAAACCATAATAATATTGAGCCAAAACAAATACCTACAAGAACACCTGGCATAGTATATATTAATGATATTTTATTTTTTAAATATAACAAGTATTATTTTGTAAAACCAATAACAATTTAATGCCATAAATGAACTCATTGTAAGATAAACATATATTTCACTGCTTATGCTATCATTTACAATCATATCCTGATAAAAATCTGGATTAAAGCCTATCTGGTAAATAAATTCATAACACCGATATTTAAAAAAACACCCAATAAATAATGCATTGCTTATATGTAGAGAATATGAGATATACTTATTATCAAATATTCTCTTTTGTTCTTTAAAAAAGTAACTGCTACATAAAAATATACTACTCATTTCAACCTTTAAAAAGGTAACATTATGATGATATATTTGTTCCATCGGGATAGAATACAATTTTGGATAAGCAACAAAAAGCATAGCTATTACATGATGAATAATTGTATCCATTTTGTAAAATGGTAAATAAAATGTTTCAATAAATAAATAATACAACAAGATATTGTTTATATCTTCAAGATTGGTTACATAATAAATATTATAAATAACATACAATGAAGTAAAAAATAATCCTGTATATTGATATTTTTCTATTTCTTTATATCGTAGTGGATTATCAATAAAAAAGTTGATTAACATACTTACAGTATATGGAATAAATTTTTTATATGTTTTATGTTTTATGTTATACGAAGATCATTTGTTTTGCAAGTTCCATAAATTCATCACTGCTACTACTTTTTGTATTGTTTTCTACATGAAATTCGTCGCTATCTGTGTTAGAAATATCACTTAAGGTGCTAATTGTCTTACTACAGTTACTACTTCTACTCGTTGTTCTGGAAGAACATACAGAGTTGCATGTTGTTCCAGTACGTATTTTTTCTTTCAGTAATTCCAATTTTCCCAAATCAATCTGTATAATCAACCTCCGTGAAATGGTATCAACACAATGTTTACATACAAAGTATGTTGTGTTGGAATAATGTGGAAATCGCATAGAGCATTTTTCGTCTTCACAAATACCATTACCGCATTTGTTGCAACTATATTGTGGGGTATTTATTTCACAACTCTCACATACATCATCGCACTCATCGTAATCAGAATATACACCATACCTACTTACCAAACTTTTCTCACGCTGATTAACAGTATGATACTCATTAGACGCGTATTCAAAATATCGTGGTGACTTGCTCATTGTATTCATTTAATTGTTACATTTTTTAAAATCCATATTGTATATATTTTCTATCAATTTTTTACATTGTTAAGAAGAAATATCATCATATTAAACACAACCAATATTATCTACCTATATTCTATAATGAAAGGTTTAGCCAAACGAAATAACAAAACCCGAGGAAAAACACTTCGTAGAAGAAAAAGCCGCGGAAAAACAGCTCGTAGAAGAAAAACTCGTGGAGGAGGGCACGATGAAGAGAACCCACGCCCCGAATGGTTAAATGAAGATAATTGTAAAGCCAGTATAGAAGGAAGAGAAACTATTGGGGTTCCTGACGATATAAGTAAGGAATATTTACAAGAAATGTGTAGAACACAACTTGATATCCCAAGTAAGGCTGTTGTAATGAGCAAGTTTTTAGATGAAAATGGTGAATTTAAACTTAATAAAGGTGGAAAAAAAAGAAAAACTCATAAAAAGCGAAAGTAAAAGTATTTAAATAACTGTTGATAATAATATAAAAATGGATTATTATCAGCAAACAATTGAACCTTTATATGGTAAAAGACGTAACAGTATATTAGATACAACATTATTAGGAAATAACGAAATACCTCATAGGTATAATGTACAAGAACGTGTAGACATGACAAATCATACAATATATAGTATTGACCCAGATGGGTGTGAAGATGCAGACGATGCGTTTAGTATATATACCGAAGATGATAAATTATACTTAGCGATACATATAGCCGACCCGACTGAGCATATCAATCCCGATTCATTATTATGGACAGACATAGAAAATAGAATAGTGACCCGATATCCGTCTAATCAAAAACCGATTCATATGATTCCAGAAGAAATCATGGAAAAGGCGAGTTTAATGGTGAATCAATACGGAAATGAAAAATTAGCAATTACTATCTTGACTGAGATTCAAAAAGAAACATACAAACCAATAAATAATGTGAAATTATTATTTACAAAAATCAAAGTAGACAAAAATAATGCACTAAGCTATGCAAAAGCAGGAGAATTATATCACACGAATGAAGTATTAACAAATGGTATTAAGATAAGTAAAGCACTTACCCAAATAAGGAGTGAAAAAACCAAAGGAGTCGTTTTAAACGAAGTATCAAATTCTTATGTAAAATATGACGAGAAATCAATGTATTTATATCACGATACCCCAACAGAGATTTTAATGAAACAAATGATAGCAGAGTTTGCAATATTTGCAAATTCTTTTGTAGGAGAATATTTAAAAATCAACTTTGAAGGTGTAGGTATATTTCGTATATGTTCTGCAAGTGAATGGTTAAATACGGTATATAGTGGAATAACGGGTCAAGAATTATTAAATGAAATTATTGTGAATGGTATACAAGCAGATTATATTTCAACTGTAAAGCCACACGACTTGGTAGGTTCTCCAGAATATTGTCATTTTACATCTCCTATTCGTCGTTTATCAGATTGTGTATGTCATTATCTATTAAAATATATCCATTTAAAACCAAACAATCCTGCTATGCCGATTCCATTTACGAATCAACAATTAGAAATATATTCAAGCAACTGTATGCAAATATCAAAAACAATCAAAAACACTCAATACAAGGATACAAAATATCGTTTACTACAAACAATGAATGGAATGTTATTAACAAGACCTTCACTAACAATACAATATTATGTAACTGGTTACGTGAAATGCTTTTTTAATATAATAATCTGTAGTATAAATGAACACAGAGTATATTTGTCTTATACGTTACGAATACCTAATTTAGAAAAGGAATGTGTAATTAAGCAAGTAAAAACTCTGGAGGTTACCGAAGTGAATTATACAAATAAATTTGATGAAGGAAGCATTCCAGAATTGGATAGGATGTATATCACATAACAATTTATCAATACTTACTCAGCCAGAACATATTACCATAACCCTGAATTATATTAACGAATTGTGTATTTTAACATATCAATATTTTCGTATAATCTTCTTGACAAATAGGGTATCATTTCATTATATGGACCATATGGTATATAAACATAAACATTACTTGTGTTACAAATATTATTATAGTAACATTCATTCATACCTTGTAGATGAGCAAATTCAAATAAATCTTTATTTAATAATCGTGCTATATATATTGATTTCTCATTATGTGTTGCCAATACTATATTTGGTTGTGTATTAAATTCAAATTTATTAATATTTAATATAGCTTGATTATAAGATTCATCAGTATCCTCTTTTTTAATAAATAAATGACCATCATTTTTTTCCGTATTCCAATACGCTCCTCTTACTAATTTTCCAGAAAATGGAATATTTGTTTTATTACATTTAATTATATCACTCATTAATACGTTTAAAGAATCTTTTCTATACATTTGATAAGTTTTATAAACATTTTGATGTTTTAATAATAAATCTGTAGATATATCCTGATATATTTCATTATTTTTATCACTTTCTGCATCAATAAATACTTTAATATTTTTGTTGTTTGCGTTATTTATAGTATCACTAATAGACAATGAATCAAAATTAAATGAAGATAGTTTTAATGCTATGGAATAATTTTCAGGTAATAAAGATATAATTTTATTATACTCTCTATACGTTTTCCTATAATTATTTTTTCCTTCTACTACATAATTAATTATAGGTTTTTTATTTTGATTTAGATATTTTTTACTTACAGCTAAAGCATGATTAATATTACTTCCAGCAATATATCTCAACATATAAATATTTAAAATAGGATAATATAGTAATGACAAGACAAAATAATCCAAAAATTCAAACGGGTAGTGGAACATTATTTTCTAAAACAAAACCCAAAAGAAAAACACATTCAAAACGACAGAGAGGCGGAGATGTAGAAGAAGATAATGAACTTCTTATGGCAAGTAGTGAAGGAAGAATAGACACAGTGAAAAAACTACTGGATAAAAAAAGGCATTCGTTGTTTAGGGCAAATGTAGATGCGAAGACATATTATAAAGATACGGCTCTTATTAATGCAAGTAGTGGGGGACACATAGAAATAGCGAAAGTGCTACTGGATAATGGAGCTGAAGTGAATGCGAAGAATAAGAGTGGTAATACGGCTCTCATGATGGCAAGTAGTAATGGACACATAGACATCGTGAGATTACTACTGGATAATAGAGCTGAAATGGATGCGAGTAATAACTTGGGCGAGACGGCTCACATGATGGCAAATAACATGGGACACACAGACATCGTGACATTACTACTAGATAATGGACCTGATGTGAAAACCATAGAAGAAGTTCATAAAGGCGTGTCATCTAATGCACAAAATCGTGTGAATTTTTTAAATGAAAAAAGAGAGAATAATGAAAATTTAAAAGAAAGTAGACAAAATGATTTGCAAGAATGTAAAGAAAATATATTGAAAAAACAAGAAGGTGAAAAAGAAATTTTTTTGAAAAAACAAGAAGGTGAAAAAGAAATTCTTTTGAAAAAATGTTTCGAACATATTAATAGAAAGTATATAACTACACCAACCGATAATGTTCTAAAAAATCCTGATTTAAAAGGAAAAATAGCAGAGTATTTAAGGACAAAAGTTGGAGGTAAAAAAGGAAGAAAGACTCGCAAAAATAAAAAGAAATTGGGAAGAAAAACACGTTCAAAAAAACAAAAAGGTAGTGGAGCCAATTGTTCAAGACCAGGACAATGTACCACTGACCAAAATATGGAGGAAGAAGACCCAAATAGTATTGACGAATATCTTCAATTAGCAATTGAAGAGGAAGATGTATTACGTGTGAAAGAGTATTTAGAAGAAGGGGCTGATCCAAATGTAATGATTACAGATTCACACCAATATATACAAGGGACTGAAACCGTTCCAGCTATTATATATGCAGCAAGACATATTGAACCTTCTACAATATTAAAACATTTAATTGAACATGGTGCAAGTGTAGAAAGAGATGAGATTTATACTGGTTCAACACCATTAATTGAAGCAGGTGAATGGGGTAATTTACCTGCAGTAAAACTATTATTAGAGGAAGGTGCTGATATAAATGCTACAAAAGAGACTGGTATGACTGCTATTGGATATGCTGTGCTAAATGAATCCATCCCGATGATTAAACTTATGCTTAAAGAAGGTAAGGGTGAAATAGATTTTAATTATACTGCTTTTGGTACAGATAATAAAAATGTGATAGATGATGCAGATGAAAATGCTGAAAATCCAGAGGTAGCAAAAATATTAAAAAACTATGCAAATCCGGAAAGACTGGTGATACCCGAAATTACAGCTAAGATGCGCAGGGTAACTGGACAAAATGTAGAGCCTTATTTAAGCGACAAAATTCGTAAATATATTATAGGTGGAAAAGGAAAGACTCGTAAGAATCATAAGAAAAAGTAAATTATATTCAAGTAATAGAGAACCTGAATATAATTATAAAATCCATTCTAAAAACATATGAAAACAGGTATAAATATAAAAATATATAATAAAATATCACAAGGTTCTCCAATGCCTCCAAAAAATTATAAGAAATATACAAATAAAAAAGGTTCACAAACAATCTCTTCGGCTAATCTCACCCAAGCCAAATATTTGTTTATCGTAGAGTCGCCATCCAAATGTGCAAAGATAGAGCATTTTCTGGGTGCAGAATATTGTTGTATATCATCCAAGGGACATATTCGTACAATAGAAGGATTGAAATCCATAGACACCAAAGAAACATTTGTACCAACATTCACAATAATCAATGAAAAAAGAGAACACGTAGAAGAAATGACAAAAATAATCTCAAGGTTCTCAAAATCTAACGTTTTTATAGCAACAGATGATGATAGAGAAGGAGAAGCAATAGGTTGGCATATCTGTATGCAATTCGGGTTACCGATAGAAACAACAAAACGAGTATTATTTCACGAGGTAACGAAGGATGCGATACAATCATGTGTAAAAAATCCAGTATTAATCAATATGAATGTGGTACATGCCCAACATGCTCGTCAAGTTCTTGATATATTGGTAGGATACAAGATCTCACCGTATTTATGGAAGTATTTGTATAACAATAAAACGAATTCATTATCTGCAGGACGTTGTCAAAGTCCAGCATTGAGATTGGTGTATGAGAACCACAATGAAAAAACAGATACACTGGATGAAAAATACAAAATAAGTGCATCATTTTTACCCAAAAAATTACAATTCCAATTAAATACGGATATGTTCTCCAAAACTGATATTTTAGAGTTCTTAGAAATGTCAAAAACACATAAACACATGTTATCTGTTGGTGGATACAAGAAGTCAACAAGAGAGGCTCCCAAACCGTTCCATACATCAAGATTATTGCAGGTAGCAAGTAATGTTCTCCATATGTCACCAAAAGATACGATGTCAATATGTCAAAAATTATATCAAGGTGGTTTTATAACCTATATGCGTACAGAGAGTACAAAATATTCCAAAGCATATTTGGAAAAGGCAAGTAGTTATATAAAATCACAATTCAATGAAAAATATGTAGGAAATCTGGATAAAATAGAGAACACGGATACAAATAATCCCCATGAAGCGATTCGTGTAACACAAATAGACGTCCGTACATTAGGAACGTGTGAAGATACACGAATGAACACGATGTATAAATTAATCTGGAACAATTCAGTAGAAAGCTGCATGTCAGCAGCAGTATATAATGTATCTCAAATAAAAATAACAGCACCAAAGAAAAGTCATTATACATATACAATAGAGATTCCTTCTTTTCTTGGATGGAAGAAAATTAGTGAAAAGGGAGAACCTACAGATACAGAAAATAATTTGTCTGCATTACGAATGTATTTGGAGAACATAGAAGCAAAAAAAGAGGAAGTAAAATATAACACAATAAAAAGTGAGTTACACGTAACAAATAAGCATCGTCATTATACAGAAGCAAGTTTGATAAACAAGTTAGAAGAATTAGGAATAGGAAGACCTTCAACATTTGCAACAATAGTAGATACAATCCAAGAAAGAGAGTATGTAAAGAGAACCGACATAGAAGGGATAACAAAGATGTGTGAAGAATACGAATTAACAGGTGAAACGATAACAACAATGAATACAGAAAAAGTATTTGGTGCAGAGAAACAGAAGTTAGTCATCCAATCTGTAGGAATATTAACAATAGAGTTTTTATTGAAGTATTACCAAGAGATGTTCTCGTATGAGTATACAAAAAACATGGAATATGAGTTAGATAAAGTGTGCAGTGGTGAAGTAACAGATTGGGCAGAGATATGTCGCGAGTGTGTAGCGGAAATAAAGAGTCATTCAAAGCCACTCCGTGCGGTGACGAAACAAACGTATCCAATAGAAGAAGGTTACGAATATATATTTGAAAAGTATGGTCCAGCAATAAAACATACATTAGAAGATGGAACTGTAGAATATATTCAAGCCCGAGAGGATGTAGATTTAGAAAAGATAAAGGCGGGTGAATATACATTAACAGAATTAATAGAAATAACAGAGCGTAAAATTGGTGAGATGGAGAACCTGGATGTATTTATAAAGAAAGGTAGATATGGGTTGTATGTAGAATATGGAGAGACCCGTATAAGTGTAAAAAATGCGGATGCAAAATTAGAAACATTTACAATGGAAGACATGAAAGAATGTATAAAACCAACAAAAGAAAAATCAGTATTACGAGAACTGAATGAACATATGGATATACGAAGGGGTCAGTATGGTGCATACGTGTATTATAAGACACCAGAAATGAAAAAGCCGAAGTTTTTGAACATTAAAAAGTGTCCCCATGGTTTTTTAAATTGTACTGTAGAAACATTAATAGAATGGTTATGTACAACGTATAATTTACCGACTCCGCCATAATATAATAAAGGGATAGTATAATAAGAAATGGAATCACAAAGTTCTAATGTAAGAAGCAATATGGTTGATATAATAAAATCAGTAATGAATAATATCGGCGAAAAATTTACTGCATTGTGGTTAATAGTAAGTGAATATTTCAACAAATATTTATTAGTAACACTGATGGTATTAATTTCATATATTATGAATCCATCGGGTAAACAAGATATTGGTAAGACAATAACACACGTAATATTTTTATGTGGTTTTTTTGTATTAATATCAATATTTGCAATTAGCATTCCATATTACATATACAAAATGGAAACATCCGGAAAAGATACGAGTATAAGTGGAACGTATAAGGACTATTTGGATAAGTATATAACAACATTAATATGGATAGGTGTATTATTATTCATAATGTTATTGTCATACTTTATTCGGGTAATGGAATATGTCTCGGGTGAATATCTAAAAAATATATTGACAATATTAATAGGTATTTCAGGGTTAGGTCTAACAGGTGCATCAATAGTATCAATATTTCAAGCAGTTCCATTTATAAATATAAAACGAGGTATGATAATATAAAAAGAATGCGTATAAAAGCATAATAATATATATTCATAATATTAAATGAAATATTATGAAACAAGTTTTGTAGAATATGTTCAGGCGGTAGAACAATATAATATTCATCCAGAATTATGTACAACATTTTCAAAATTTCCAAAAGATATATATAAAATAGAGAATTTGATACTGTATGGACCGTCAGGAGTTGGAAAATATTCGCAATTATTGCGGATATTAAAGAATTATAGTCCAAGTGGTTTAAAATACGACAAACGTATTACAGTGGCAACCGATAAACAAGAGTATATATATCGTATAAGTGATATACATTATGAAATAGATATGGCATTATTGGGTTGTAATTCAAAGACATTATGGCACGAGGTATTTTTCCAAATAATAGACATTGTATCAGTAAAACAGGATAAAATTGGTATAATTGTCTGTAAAAACTTTCACCAAATTCATACAGAATTATTGGATATATTTTACAGTTATATGCAACAGTATAACCATTCTCATACAAGTATTTTTATAAAATTCATTATAATAACCGAACAAGTAAGTTTTATACCCATATCCATAAAAAATAATTGTCATTTGTTGCATATTGGTCGTCCAGAGAAAGAAACTTATATTAAAATAACCCCATTAAATAACGAAACCCGGGCTGTAAATAATTTTATACAACGTATATCAAAAAATACACTAACCACAGAATCAAAACAGTTAATAACAAAAGAAATAAAGAATATTGACAGTCAAAATATTTTAAATCTGAAAGAGATAAAACAATTTGATTTATTTACACAATATGAAAAAACCAATGATATTCCCGAAGATATATTTGATATCGTATGTAATCAAATAATCAATGAAATATCAACAATTAATAAAAATAAGTTTGTTGAACTGCGCGAGGCATTATATAATATATTAACTTATAATTTGGATGTACCAGAGTGTATTTGGTATATAATAAGTCATTTTATAAATACAGGTGAATTAACTGATACTGCAGTATCAAGTACATTAGAACGTATGTATATTTTTTTGAAATATTATAATAATAATTATCGTCCAATATACCACTTAGAGAGTATTACGTTTTATATAATAACTAAAATTTATAAGTTAGATGAATAAGAAACAAGCGTATAGATATTTAGATTTAGACATAAACAATCCAAATATAACAATAGATGATATAAAGCGTCAATATAGGTTAAAAGCATTAACATACCATCCTGATAAGAATTCCAATCCAGATGCAACAACAAGGTTTCAAGAAATAAATGAAGCATATGAATATGTATTAAAACGTGAAGGTCATATAGATTATACAGATGATGATATATACCCGTCAAGAGATAGCTCGTATAAAAGTATATTTATGTTATTTATGAAGAAAATATTAGAGAACGAATCCAATCAAACTGCATTTTATAGTATAATAAATCGTATAACAAATTTATGTGAAGACAAAGCTATAGAAATGTTGAAACAACTGGATAAAACCGTATTAATAAAAACGCATAAATTATTAGAAAAATATAAGACAGCATTTCACATAACAGAAACATTGATAGAAAAGATCGGTATTATAATAAAAAATAAAAATGTGAATGACGAATGTATTTTATTGAATCCAACTCTTGGTGATTTGTATGAAAATAATTTGTATAAATTAATAGTAAATGATGAAACATATATAATACCATTATGGCACCA
>Ga0228670_1000574_pt1 | contig 20097 bp, 20 predicted proteins | sample 85DmetaG_FD_182785 | JGI IMG/M metagenome (GOLD analysis project Ga0228670, IMG submission 182785) | Seawater microbial communities from Monterey Bay, California, United States - 85D | ecosystem: Environmental > Aquatic > Marine > Coastal | place: USA: California | collected 2016-10-13
GATGCTATGGCAGACGAACTGGTTGAAAGCTTCTGCTCAACCGACCCGATTTTTGCAAAAACTTTTGCCAGAGCCACGTTTTTCTCTGATTGCAGGCATTTACTCGACAAGGCCAAGCAACCCACATTGATCCTTCAAAGCACGCATGACGCCCTCGCAAGTGTCTCTGTGGGCGAATTTCTGCACGCAAAAATGACTGCATCGCAGCTAGAGATCGTGGAGGCGAATGGTCACTGCCTACACATGACCCACCCTACTCAAATTGCGCCGTCGGTTATACGATTTGCGAAAGAATGAGCCGAAACCTCGCCACTGGATTGATATTGACCAAGTGCCCTGCGGGTTCTTGATCACTACGAAGGATCGTATCATCAGGACGGCAAATCAGAGCTTCTCCGAAAGCCTAAGCCGGCCGCCCTGTGCGCTCGAAGGTCGTTGCCTCGATACGCTTCTGACAAAGGCATCCCAGTTGTTTTTCGATAGCTACGTGGTGCCCACCGTCTTTCGGGAGGGATATTGCAACGAGATACTCATCACACTTGAAGCAGATAACGGCCTGCCTCTGCCCAAAGTCGTAAACGTTAGGCAAATGGACGATGGCAACCTGGCTTGGGCTTTCGTTGAGGCCGAAAACCGTACGGGCCTGTTTAAAGAACTCGAGGCTGCACGAAGCGCTGTCGAGGAACAGCGAGAGGAATTGGATCAACTATGCCGCACGGACGCACTCACCGGCCTTGCCAATCGCAGAGAGTTCGATGAGGCGCTGAAACGCCTTTTCAAAGAAGCCGAGAGATCGCATCAGCCACTCGCACTCGTGATCATGGACATCGACAACTTCAAGTCAATCAATGACAGCTATGGCCACGATGTAGGGGACGCAGCCCTCCAAGGACTGGCCGATATTCTTAGAAAGATCTCAAGAGACACTGATTTTGTTGCGCGGTTTGGCGGGGACGAATTTGCCATTATTCTTCCAAATACCGAAGCACAGGACGCAGAGGAGATTTGCGCGCGTTTCCATCAATCTATTTCCAAATTCACTTGTGAACGCGCGATGACAATTAGCATCGGAATTTCAGATCGAACCCAATGTTCGCCAATAGAATACCCACTCGCGCTCAAACGCGCAGACCGCGCGCTGTATACTGCAAAGCAAGCAGGCAGGAATGCCACCGCCATTTGGGGGCCCTCATCAGCTTCAGAGGCTGTTGGGCAATCAAAACCCGAATACATCACCAAAACCAATATCTGAGTCTCAAGCAGTTTGGACGAACGCCGGGCGAACGTTGATCTAAACTCAGAGAAACGCTGATTCAGCGAAGGCGCTGCGGAATTTATGCTTCAAGTACAAAAGGTGGCTATGCATCGCCAATGCTACATTCTGGAAATCTAAGCTGACCTGCTGCACTTAGCATATAACGCTTAGCCGGGCTCATGCCCAGCGGGGCCATATCGACGGCGCTACTGTAGAACTATGACACTTGGGAAATAAAGTGGCGGACTGGGGAGGATTCGAACCCCCGACCCCTTGATTCGTAGTCAAGTACTCTATCCAACTGAGCTACCAATCCGCGTGTGGGTCGTTTAGCCCCCAGCTCCGACACGCGCAAGGGCTAAATCACACAATTTCGAGAATGCCATCGCGGGGCAAGCAAATGCAAAAAGTGGTGCCGCTAGGCCCGGTCTCCTTTAGGGTCAAAGTCCCGCCGTGCCCCTTGATCAACTCAGCCGCGATGGCGAGACCTAGCCCCGTGCCCCCCTTGCGCGCAGTGCCCTGAAACGGCTGAAACAAGTACTCTTGCGCGCGCGGCGGCAGGCCCGGCCCCGTATCAACAACCTCAATCCACCATGCACGTGCATCCTCATGGGCGCACATCGTGATCGTGCCCGGTATGCCTGTGGCCGCGATCACTTGGCGCGCATTCCGGACAAGGTTCCCCAACACTCGGTGCAATTGATCCGGGTCGGCGCGAACCTGCATACCCGATGGAATGTCCGCGCTGATGCTGACCACATCGGCAGCAACAGCCAATTGCTCAGATTCGGCAATGTCCTCAGCCAGCGTCGCAAGGTCGAACCGCGTAAGGGCCGGTGGGCTTTCCTCCGCCTTGCCAAAAGCCAGCGTCCCCTCGCACAGCGATACGGCGCGACTGATCGAGTTCACGATCTTGGGGCCCACACGTTTTACCGTTGGATCATCCACACTTTCGAGACGATCGCCCAGCAATGTCGCGGTTGTGAGAATGTTGCGCAGATCATGGCTGATCTTAGCCACGGCACCGCCCAATTGCGCAAGACGCTCCTTTTGCTTGAGCGATTGGCTCAGCTGGCTCTGCATCGCCGATAATGCCTCTTCTGCGGCGCGGAGCTCCACCACCGAGGAGGCGGGCGTTACGATCCGGCGCGCATCCTCCGGGGCTTCGGCGAACCGGTCCATCTGATCCACAAGCCTACGGATCGGCATTACCAACACCCGACGCACCGCCATAAACAGCAGCACCGCCGTGATCGCAGAAATCATCAACGACAGCCAAAAGATGTTGCGTCCATACTCAAGCAAAGCCGCATGAAGCGGTCGCGAGTCGAGCGCGAATTCAATCTGTATCCCGCCACCCATCACGGGCTGGCCCAGAACACGGATCACCTCGGGTTCGGGGTTGATCAAACGGCTCATTGCGTCACGAATTAGGACCCACGCACGGTCATCGCGCAGATCAACGGTCTGCCCGACGGGAAACGGCAGAGGGCCTGACAGCACCAATTCCCGCGCCACATCCCGGCGCAGAACGACGTTTAGAACGCCCGCGTTGCGCAACAGTTCTTGCTCAACCTCCGGCGCAATCATCTCACCCGCGGCCAAAAGGTTGAGAGACGCGATCTGTGCCCGCTCTAACCGAGCCAGCAGGTATTCCTCTCGGAAGCGGGCAATCGAGGGCATAAAAATCAGGATCTCCGCCACCATGACGAAAATCACGGTCAGAACAAGGAAGCGGCCAGAAAGTGTGTTGATCATCGGCTCTGCTGTGTTGGGTGTGCGGAGGGGCACCCAATGGGACGCCCTCCCCTGTCATATATAATTGACACCGTTCTGTCCAATATGGCGGCGCGAATTTTGCTTATGGTAGAACCTTTTGCACGAAACGCACGACCCGTTTGACCGTTGGATTATCGAACAGGCGCGGCACGTAATATTGCCCTGCGGCACGCTTGTTGATCTCAGCGAGCGTTGGGTAGGGCGCGATCATGGCGGCCACGGCTCCGATCTTGAGCTTGTTGGCCAACACAAGAGACCACGTCTGGATCAGCTCCCCCGCATGGGCCCCCGCAATGGAGGCCCCCACGGGACGCCCCTTGACGATCATGACCTTGATCAGACCCTCCGTTTTGCCTTCGGCGATTGCGCGATCATTCTCATGGTAGGGAAAGCGGACAACCTCCAACTTGTCGCCATGCGCCTCACGCGCCTGCGCCTCCGTCAGGCCAACCTGAGCCAGCTCAGGGTCGGTGTAGGTGGCATAAGGAACATGATCCTCGCGGATTTTGGCCGGCAACCCGAACAGCATGGAGCGGATGATTGTCGCCCCGTGATAGCCCGCAACATGGGTGAACTGATGACGTCCCGCAGCATCCCCGATGGCGTAAACCTTAGAATTCGTGGTTTTCAGCGCCATGTCAGTTTTCACGCCGCGCCGATCATACTCAATCCCCGCCTTTTCCAGATCAAGCTTATCGACATTGGGCTGACGCCCCACCGCCATCAACAGGTGTGAACCCGCAAAGACCGAGCCATCCTTTGTATGGACCTCAATCGCCCCTGCACTGCCCGTGATCTTTTCGGCAATCTGCCCTTCCGCGATCTCAATCCCCTCGGCACGCAGCCGATTTAGGACAACCTCAGCCATCTCAGGATCATCCCGGCCCAGCGCCTTTGCGCCCTCGAGCACTGTTACCTTTGACCCCAAACGCACATGCGCCTGCGCCATTTCCAGCCCGATGGGACCACCACCGATAATGATCAAATGCTCTGGCTGCTCACGCAGATCAAACAGGGTTTCATTCGTCTCATAGGGGACGGTATCAAGCCCCGGGATCGGCGGCACAAAAGGGCGCGATCCGGTCGAGATTACAACACGGCGCGCCGTAATCTGATAAGGGCCGGCCTGCACAGTTTTGGCGTCAATAAACTTGCCAAACTCCCGGATCACCCGAACGCCCATCCCCTCAAACCGCTCTTGGCTATCAACGGGTGCGATCGTGTCGATCACCTTGTGCACATGATCCTTGGCCGCGGCATAGCTGACCTCGGGCATTACCGGGGTCACACCAAATTTGGCGCCATGGGACATCGCATGGGCCTGCTTGCCCGCCGCGATCAACGCCTTGGACGGAACGCAGCCAAAGTTGAGGCAATCGCCGCCCATCTTGTGACCTTCCAGCAGCACCACATCGGCGCCCATCTGGCTGGCACCTGCGGCCACGGACAACCCGCCCGAGCCTGCGCCAATAATCAGGATATCTGTTTTAATCTTTTCCATGGGTTCGGTGCTTTCTTTGAGCATTGCGTCAGTGGTGTTCAGCGCGTTCATTGTGCCGAGCCTTTGCGAAACTTTTTGAGGATAATTGGCAGGACCGAGAGAGCAGCCAGCCCAAGAATGGGGCCCATGACATGGGGCTCAAAAATGATGCCAAGATTAGGCGTCTCACCGCGAGCAAACACCTCGCCAAGGCCCGCACCCACCCATGTGTAGACCAAGCCACCCGGTAGGATGCCAAAGAACGTTGTGAACACGTAGCGTTTAAGCGAAACCCCCATGAACGCGGGGATCAGGTTGGCCACAAAGAACGGCACGGCAGGGACAAGGCGCATAATAAAGAGGTAGGAGACCTCATCCTCTTTGATGCCGTCTTTGATTTTGCGCACGGCCCCTTCGGATGCGTCCAACTTGGCGGACATCTTGTCCCCTAAGCCTGACTTCGCCGCGAGGAAAATCGCCGTGGCCCCGATGGTCGCGGCCCCTGCGTTAAACAAAACACCCGGAAACAGCCCGAACAAAAAACCTCCCGTCAGCGTGGCAATCGCCGCACCCGGCAGTGAAAAGCCCACGATCACAATATACGCCCCGACAAAGGCCAACGCGGTCAGCAAGTAATTTGCGTCCCGAAATCCGATAAGCGATTCGCGATTGTCCGCAAGCGTTTGAAACGACAGCGTATCGCGCAGAGCATAGGCCCCAACGGCGGCGACGGTGAGAATAGCAATCAGCGGCAGGTTCTTTACCAGCGCGCTTTTCTTGGGCGTATCTTGCGGCATCTGTTGGTGTGTATCAGTCATCGGAATAATTTCCTTGGTAAATCTAAGATCGTGAGCCGAATTGGCTTTCGTTGCAGCCTTGATGCCTCATGCAAGGTGCGGGAGATAGCCAACCTCACGCGGGGGTGATGTCAGGTGATGGGATTCGGGGGCAAAACAGGGGTTTGTGACAAAGCGTGTCACCAAACCTTGGGCCAAACACGCAAATCAGCACAAAAGATGTAACATTCTACACCCGCACGCCGTTGACAGGTCCCCTCCCCACGCTTATGCAGCGGCTTCACGAGATTAACGCCTGTCGAATCCCATCCGGGCACCGACTTGATAGGAGCACCGACATGAAACGCACGTTTCAACCGTCCAACCGCGTTCGCAAAAACCGTCACGGCTTCCGTGCGCGCATGGCCACCAAAGCTGGTCGTAAGATTCTGAACGCACGCCGCGCACGCGGCCGGAAATCGCTGAGCGCCTAAGGGCCTCGTAGCGATGAGTGTTGAGCCGCCGGTGCCCCGGACCAAAGGGACACCGGCGGTTTCTTTATGCGTACTCAAAAAGCGTGCCGATTTTCTGCGCGCCGCCCGGGGCCAGCGTGTGCCTGCCGGGTCCTTTTTATTGCAGGCGTACAATCGCCGCGATGAAGATGTCGCTTTGCGCGTCGGCTACACGTGTTCCAAAAAGGTTGGCAATGCCGTCGCTCGCAACCGCGCCAAGCGCCGCCTGCGAGAAGCCGCGCGCCTTATCCTCCTGCACCACGGACAGCCCGGCTGGGACTATGTCCTGATCGGCCGCGCCAACCAAACAGCAGCACGTGATTTCCAAGACCTGCTGGCAGACCTGCGGCGCGCGCTCAGCAAGGTACATGGCAAATGACACCGCTTGCATGGGTCTTTTCCTTACCGGTTCGCGCGTACCGTGCAGTTTTCTCACCTATTGTGGGGTTCAATTGCCGCTATGATCCGACATGCTCGGCCTATGCGCTGGAGGCTCTGTCCAAGCACGGCGGGCTCAAAGGCGGGTGGCTGGCGTTCCGACGCATTCTGCGCTGTCACCCTTGGGGCGGGCATGGCGTGGATGACGTGCCCGACTAATGCGCGGACATGCGAAGTAGCGCGCCTACCGATGTCTTTCTTTTCCAAACCCCGCATCTAGTGTAGCAGCGCGTCATATCCCGCAGACGGGCACGCACAGGAGCAACGATCATGCTTGACGACGACAGCGACATTCACCCGCTCTTTGCCGGGGCCCCGAAAACCACTGCCTTCAAGAAACTGCGCAAACGGCTGGTCCGCGACACACGCGAAGCGATTGAGCGGTATGGCATGATTGAACCGGGCACGCGGTGGCTGGTTTGCTTGTCGGGTGGCAAGGATAGCTACACGCTGCTCGCCGTATTGGCTGAGCTGCAATGGCGCGGCCTATTGCCCGTGGATATCTTGGCCTGCAACCTTGATCAGGGGCAGCCCGGCTTTCCCGCCACTGTCCTGCCAGCGTTTCTAGAAGAACGCGGCGTGCCGCACCGGATCGAATACCAAGACACCTATTCCATCGTCGTTGACAAAGTCCCGGCGGGCCGGACGTTTTGCGCGCTGTGTTCGCGGCTACGGCGCGGCAATCTTTACCGCGTTGCCCGCGAAGAAGGCTGTTCGGCCGTCGTGCTTGGCCATCATCGCGACGACATTCTTGAGACGTTCTTTCTGAACCTCTTTCATGGCGGCAAGCTGGCGACAATGCCGCCCAAGCTGTTGAATGATGAAGGGGATTTGTTTGTCCTGCGCCCCTTGGCCCACGTGGCCGAGGCGGATTGCGACGCCTTTGCCAAGGCTTTGAACTATCCGATTATTCCCTGCGATCTGTGTGGTTCGCAGGATGGCCTGCAACGCCAAGTCATCAAAGCCATGCTCGACGGGTGGGAGGAAAAAATCCCCGGTCGCCGCGCAAAAATGTTCTCGGCGCTCATGCAGGCCCGCCCCTCGCATTTGCTAGACCCCGAGCTGTTTGATTTCGCCGGTCTCATGAGATCTGGCGAATTTGAGGGAAATGATAAGCAGGTCCCAAAGCTGCGTTAAGCAAACGGTCAGCAACACGGGTTAACACTTGGCACCAGACTGCGAGCCCGAGGAGTGACCCATGCACCGAACATCTGCCCGACCCGCCCGATTGCGGGCGGCCCTACAACGCTGGGAAATAGCCGCGACGTTTCCTATCTTCGTGCTTTTGAGTGCGGTGGCGGTTGGCTTGACGGTAGGTGAAATCGCAGGGCTATCGGTGGCAGCTTTGGGCCTGCCCGCCCTATACTACTTGCGAAAATGGGCCATAGCCTCAGTGGCATCGCCCCCCGAGGCAGCACCTCAAACGGAACGCGACCTCTTTGTAGATGACGCAGATGCCCTGATGTCGTTTTGCGCGGGCACCAACGCATCTACGGCTGTAATGCTCATCGAAGTGGATCCACACCTGATGGTCGGCGGTGAATGGCGCAGCAAGTTCACGGATGACGTATTTACCCGCGTGCAGAAACGATTGGCTCTGTGTGTCCGCGACACCGATATCGTGGCCCGTTGCGGCGACAACGTTTTCGGGGTCTTGCTTCAACCCATCCCACGCGCCGATCTTGATATTGTTCTGTCGATCGTCGAGCGGCTCCAATCCTGTGTGAGCGAACCCATCGCACTTGAGGGGCAAACTCTCCATTTTCACAGCGCCATTGGTCTGTGCCTCGAAGAACGAAGCCCCGCCCCCACAGGCGCAGCTATCGTAGCTGCCGCAGACTGCGCCTTGCGCGCGGCACACCGCGCAAACGATGGCGGCGTCCGCTCATTCACGAAACAAATGCAAAAAGACGTCGAGGTTGAGCATCAGCTGGCGGGACAAGTCCACGCGGCCCTCGCCACGGGTGCGATCCGGCCATGGTTTCAGCCGCAATTGTCAACCGACACAGGCATTCTCAGCGGGTTTGAGGCACTGGCACGCTGGCATCACCCGGAATTGGGCATCTTGTCGCCAAAGCAATTTTTACCAGCCGTTGCAGCAAGCCATGCATTTTCGCAGCTTGGCGAAGTGATTTTGCTGCACAGCCTAAAAGCCCTAAAGTCATGGGACACCGCAGGCCTGCGGGTGCAAAGCGTGTCGATCAACCTTTCGGTAGAAGAACTGCGCGACCCGCGCCTTGCGGACCGGATCATCTGGCAAGTGGACCGCTTTGACCAAAACCCGGAACGTATCTGCATCGAAATCCTCGAAACAGTGACACTACAGGATGGTGACGATGCCATTATCCGCAACTTGCGCACCTTGCGGGGGGCCGGATTTCGGATGGACTTGGATGACTTTGGCACAGGCCACGCCTCTATCTCGCACATCGCGCGATTTGGCGTGGGGCGCATCAAGATCGACAAATCGTTTGTGGCAAACGTCGACACGGACCCAAACCAAAAGCGACTTGTGGCGGCGATCCTATCGATGGCCGAGCAGTTGCGCATCGAAACCCTCGCCGAAGGGGTCGAAACCCCGGGTGAACACAGCACACTCGCCCAACTTGGTTGCGCCCATGTGCAAGGCTACGGCATCGCAAAACCGATGCCCTTCGAGGACACCATCGGTTGGGTCAGCGCTCACAACGCCAAAATCGCAGACACAAGGATTGGCAATCGCCGCTTAGGCTGATGCGAAACACAACCTGACCTCCCCACGTTTTGATCGCCGAACATAGGCGTAGCGCCCTACCTGCGACGGGAAAGCGCTTGACCTTTGGCCCCTGCCGCTATTGAACACCGGGGACCAAATGACTGCCGGGGATGCGCACAGAATGGACGACCAAAACAAGAACCTCATCCTTGCCACCGCACTAAGCTTTTTGGTGATATTGGTCTGGTTTGTCCTCTTCCCACCGGAAGAGCCCCAGGCCCAGGCACCCGCTGTGACAACCGCCGCTGATGGCACCGCTGTCCTTCCACCTGCAGCCCAAGATACCGGCGTTGCAATCCCAAGCTTGGCCGTTACGCCTGAGCAATCACGCGCCCAAGCGCTTGGCTCGACCCAACGCATCGACATCGAAACGCCCCGCCTCGAAGGTTCGATTTCCCTGACAGGCGGTCGCCTCGATGATCTGGCGCTCAAAGACTATAACGAGACCCTCGAAGACGACAGCCCGATCGTCACTCTGCTCTCGCCCGTGGGCGGCGCGGACGCGTATTATGCGCTGTACGGCTGGGCCCCCGGCGGCGATCTTGGCTTTGACCAAGTCCCCGGTGCGGCCACCGCATGGCAGGTCGAGCGCGGTACGACGCTCACACCAACCTCACCCGTCACGATCCGCTGGGACAATGGCGCGGGCCTGATCTTCCGTCGCACGTTTGAAATCGACGAAGACTACATGTTCACCGTCTCACAAAGCGTTGAAAACACCGGCACCGTTGAGGCGCGTATGGCCCCCTACGGCATCGTTGCGCGGCACGGTCAGCCTGACACGGTTAACTTCTTCATCCTTCACGAAGGTGTGGTGCGCAAATCCGACGGCACCCTGTCCGAGGTCGACTACGACGACATGACCGACCTTGACGTGCTGCCCCGCGAAGGCGCTCAGGCCGATGTGCAAGAAGTCGCCGGCAACGGCTGGATCGGCTTTACAGATAAATACTGGATGACGACGCTAATCCCCGGTGATGGCCAGCCCTTCACCTCGGTGACCAAGTATGTCGCAAGCGCTGACATCTATCAGACTGAAGCCCGCCTGCCGACGATGTCCATCGCGCCGGGCACAAGTGCCGAGGTCAGCACCAAGCTCTTTGCCGGCGCCAAGGAATGGGAAGCCATCCGCAGCTACCAAAACGACAAAAACGTCGAAGGTTTTGTGGACAGCATCGACTGGGGTTGGTTCTATTTCCTGACCAAGCCGATTTTTGTGGCCCTGCACTGGCTCAACCTGATGATCGGCAACATGGGCTGGGCAATTATCGCACTGACCTTCGGGATCAAAGCGATCCTGCTGCCACTGGCGTTCAAATCCTACGTCTCCATGGCGAAGATGAAAGAACTTCAGCCCGAGATGGAAAAGATCAAGGAGCGCGCTGGCGACAACCGCGAAAAGCTCCAAAAAGAAATGATGGAACTGTACAAGACCGAAAAGGTGAATCCGGCCTCGGGTTGCCTGCCGATCTTGCTGCAAATCCCAATCTTCTTCTCGCTCTATAAGGTGATTTTCGTAACGATCGAATTGCGCCACGCCGCATGGTTCGGACCGTTCCGCGACCTTTCCGCACCCGATCCAACGTCCATCATCAACCTCTACGGCCTGTTGCCAAACGCAGCACCGAACCCAGAAAGCTTTATGGCGCTGATCTTTATCGGCATCCTACCGCTCCTGCTTGGTATCTCGATGTGGTTCCAGCAAAAGCTGAACCCAGCGCCAACAGACCCCACACAGCAAATGATTTTTGCGTGGCTACCATGGGTGTTTATGTTCATGCTTGGCGGTTTTGCATCGGGTCTGGTGGTGTACTGGATCGCGAACAACACAATCACATTCATGCAGCAGTACGCGATCATGCGCAGCCAAGGCTACACGCCAGACCTTTGGGGCAACATCAAAGGCGGGTTCAAGAAGACCCCCAAAGATGCCACGGCAAACGCTAACAAAAAACCAAAGGGTAAGTGACCATGCCGCATCTAGCTGAGATCTGGCGCCACCCGATCAAGGCTCATGGACGCGAAGTATTGGAACGGATCGTGGTACCCACCGACGGCACCCTACCCGGGGATCGTCGGTGGGCCGTCACACATGAAGCCAGCAAACCGATCACCGGTTGGAGCCCTTGCGCCAACTTTTCACGCGGCGGCAAAGCCCCTGCATTGATGGCGATCAGCAGCGCATGGGATGCCGAGGCAGGAACCATTACCCTGCACCACCCCGAGCGTCCCAGCATCACGTTTGATCCCGATGCCGACGCTGACGCGTTTATTGAATGGGTCGTTCCGCTGATGCCCACCGACCGCGCAGCCTCTACCGGGATTATCCGGGTTGAAAACCACAGCATGACGGACACTGACTACGCTTCCGTCTCGCTGTGCAATCCCGCCAGCAACCGCGCCGTAGGCCAAGCTGTTGGGCAGCCGTTGTCGCAGCAGCGGTGGCGTGGCAACCTGTGGGTCGATGGGCTGGCTCCGTGGGAAGAATTCGACTGGGTCGGTCGCGATATTCAGATCGGCGGTGCACGCTTTCACGTGCACGAGCCGATCACTCGGTGCAGAGCCACAATGGCCGACCCCGAAACCGGGCGCATCGATGCAAACACACTGGGTGCTCTGAATGACACCTGGGGGCACCAACATTTTGGCGTCTATTTGAAATGCATCCAAGGCGGTGAAATCGCTACGGGTGACACCGTTGAGGTACTTTGATGTCCACGCTCCCCTTCCCCGAGGCCCCCGAGCCTGATGCCGCCCTTCTTGAAAAAGGGCGCATGCTTTTCGCATCTGAGACCGAGTTTCTTAAGGGCGTTGTGGCCATGGATGGGTTGCCGCCAGCGGACCGGCTTGAGGTTTGTTTTGCGGGGCGATCCAACGTTGGGAAATCCAGCCTGATCAATGCTGTGACCGGCCGCAAGGCACTGGCGCGGACCTCCAACACCCCCGGCCGCACCCAAGAGATCAACTACTTCACCGTCTCGCCTGAGCTGTTCCTTGTGGACGTGCCCGGCTACGGCTACGCCAATGCACCCGTCGCGGTTGTGCAAAAATGGCAACGTCTGCTTAAGAACTACCTCCAAGGACGCGTCACACTGCGCCGCGCCTTTGTCCTCATTGACGCGCGCCACGGCGTAAAACCTGTCGATGATGAGATCATGTCATTGCTAGACAGTGCCGCCGTAACATTTCAGGTCATCTTGACGAAAGCCGACAAGGTCAAAGAAGTGGATCGCGCCAAGGTCCTCACGCAAGTACGCGGCGCACTGACGAAACACCCCGCCGCCTACCCAGAGCTGTTGGTGACGTCGTCCGAAAAAGGCTGGGGCATTGCCCACCTGCGCGCCCTGATCGCAGGGCTGGAATAGCTAGACGTGCTGGGCGCCGTTGATCTCAATCTCGGTGCCGGAAATATAGCTGCTTTCGTCAGAGCATAGGAAAAAGATCGCGGCAGCCACCTCGGAGGGTTGGCCCAGGCGGCGCATCGGCAATTGCTCCACAATCTTGTCGGTGCCCGGTGAGAGGATCGCGGTCTCGACCTCGCCCGGCGCGATTGCGTTCACCCGCACCCCCAATGGGCCAAAGTCATGGGCCATTTCGCGGGTCAAAGCCGCCAATGCGGCCTTGGACGTCGAATAGGCCGCCCCAGCAAAGGGATGCACGCGGCTGCCCGCGATTGAGGTCACGTTCACGACCGATCCCTTGGCCGCGGCCAATTCATCCTTCAAACCACGTGCCAGCACGACGGACGCGAAAAAGTTAACGTGGAACACCTGACCCCATGTGCGCAGGTCCGTCTCAAGGGTATTCAAGCGCCCCCCGTCGGCGGCCTTAGGCGAGATGCCCGCGTTATTTACCAGTGCATCTAGGCGGCCGTCCAAACGACTGCGGATATCGTCGATCGCCGCCATCGTGGCCTTGGGGTCGGCCAAATCAATCTGAACGTGGTTCTCCGCCCCAGACCCCCACGGGCACTCATTGGGAAACGCATGACGGGAGCACGTCAGCACCCGCCAGCCTTCGTTGCTGAACCGTTGAACCGTGGCGTGGCCGATCCCTCGGCTGGCTCCGGTCAACACCATAGTGCGTTGTGACATATCATAAACTCCTGCCCCACCCTTGCGCCTTTCGCAAGAGTCGCACAAGCCCCTTCCCCTTCCGCAGGGGCCGCGCTAGAACCTCTCCACCTTTTTACCCAAGGCCGCGCCCTATGAAAAAGCAGACTGCCATGACCCGCGACTACATCGCCACCGCCCGCACACTAAACGAAGCGCTCCCCTATTTGCGCCGATACGATGAGGCGATTGTCGTCATCAAATTGGGCGGACACGCGATGGGCTCGGACGAAGGAATGGCCAGCTTTGCCCGCGACGTAGTGTTAATGCGCACCGTTGGTGTGAACCCTGTGATTGTGCATGGTGGCGGACCAATGATTAACGCGCTACTGGACCGGTTGGGCGTGCAATCGACCTTTGTACGCGGCAAACGCGTCACCGATGCAGAGACCGTCGAAGTCGTTGAGATGGTTTTGGCAGGCCAAGTGAACAAACGCATCGTCGCCGCGATCAACGCACAGGGCGGCAAGGCCGTGGGCCTATCCGGCAAAGACGCGGGGCTAATGACCTGCACGCAAACCGACCCAGAATTGGGTTTTGTCGGCACGCCATCCCATGTCGACCCGAGCCTACTGCAGCAGCTATTCCAAGCCGAAATGATCCCCGTGATCGCCCCCATCGGCGCCGGCGAGAACGGCGAGACCTTCAACATTAATGGCGACACCGCCGCTGGTGCCATCGCAGGCGCGCTCAAGGCTGATCGTCTGATGCTCCTCACGGACGTGGCAGGCGTAAAGGACGCAAGTGGCGAGGTCGTGACGCAAATGACGTCCGCACAAGTGCGCGAGATGACCGCCGACGGAACCATCGCGGGCGGCATGATCCCCAAAACCGAGACGGCAATGGACGCGTTGGATCAAGGCGTTCGGGCCGTGGTTATCTTAGACGGACGTGTCCCCAATGCCGCCCTGCTTGAACTGTTCACAGATCACGGCGCAGGCTCGTTGATCCGGGCAGAATAGCTCACACAACCGTGGTTTGTGATCTGCGCACAACGCGCTAAAACAAGGCCATGGAAAACGAAGCTATCATTCGCCTCAGCATTTTTCTGGGCCTTTTCGTCATCTTGGCAAGCGTAGAGTGGTACGCTCCGCGCCGTGCGCGCGTGCAATCACGGTCGGGCCGCTGGCTTACGAATTGGGGCATGACTATCGCCAACACCCTCGCACTAAGAGCGTTAGCCATAGCAATGCCGTTCCTAGCTGTCGGTGCCGCGATTGATGCAGAAACGCAGGGCTATGGGCTGTTCAACATTCTGCAGCTCCCGCTCGCTCTAAACGTTGCCCTGACTGTCCTGATCTTCGACTTCGCGATCTGGCTACAACACCTCATAACGCACAAAGTCCCGTTATTGTGGCGACTACACCAAGTACACCACTCAGATCGCGATCTAGACGTGACCTCTGCGATACGTTTTCACCCCTTGGAAATCGCTTTCTCAATGCTGATTAAGATTGGTCTTGTCTATGCGCTCGGACCAGCAGCATTCGCCGTCATCGCATTTGAAATCCTCCTAAACGCGACCGCGATGTTCAACCATGCCAATATCGCGATCCCGAAACGTGTCGACCGTTGGCTACGCATGTTCATCGTCACGCCCGATATGCACCGTGTTCACCACTCTGATCAGCGTTCCGAGCACGACAGCAACTACGGCTTTGCCCTTTCGATCTGGGATCGAGCCTTTGGAACCTACATTCCGCAGCCTGACAAAGGTCACGATGGGATGACCGTCGGCCTGCGTTGGCAAGACACCCGAACCGCACGCTTGGACTGGGCACTACTACTCCCGTTCCGCAACCGGTGACTGTTCCAATATGAGTATTTAGGGAACAAAGGAGCGATTAACCTTAATCCCTCATTAACTCGGCTCATGAGAAAATAGAGCGCGGTACAGGGAGGAGTCCCGATGGCCGTGAACGAAGGAGGCCCCCATCTCTCGCTCTATAATAGCGGCCAGATGGGGGCTGACGCACTTCCTTTGTTCGACAAAATACTCCCGCCGGAGGCTCCCACCTTTCCATCCTCTTGCGACCACGGCACAGTGCGTCCCATGATATACGATACTCTTCAAACGGAAGCCCGGCAGCGTGGCCTAGTAGTGCTAGGCGGATTTCACCCGAACACCGAAGACGCTTGCCCAACGGGAACGAAAACGCTTCTTCTGTTTGGCCCTGATCCGAAAGGCTTTTGGCAAGTGCTACAATCCGCCTCTGAATTTCAGGCGGCTGATCCGATAGATTGTTGGTCCCGAAGAGTACTTGGCAATTGGGCCTGTGAATTAGGGGCCACAGCTCTGTTCCCTTTCGGCAACCCTTTGCGTCCATTTATTTCTTGGGCGCTAAGGTCCGGGCGTTGCCACGTTAGTCCGGCCACTTTGTTGGTGCACGACACCTATGGGCTCATGGTATCGTTCAGAGGTGCTTTGGCCTTCAAGGAATATGTTGAGCTGCCACCGCCTCCCCCCTCGCCTTGCTCGGCATGTGTGGACAAGCCCTGCATTGCGGCCTGCCCAGTGGGTGCATTGCGCTCGGGTTATGATACCGACAAATGCCATAAACACCTCGACACGCCCGGAAACGACTGCATGGCCAAGGGATGCCGCGCGCGGCGCGCTTGCCCTGTTTCTCCCCGACGACCTGATGCACAATCGGCGCACCATATGCGGTATTTTCATCAATGAAGTTGATCCTCTTGCGCCATGCAAAATCGAGCTGGACCGACCCCCTCCAATCGGATCACGAGCGGCCGCTAAACGCAGGTGGGGTCAAGAGCGCCGCGGCAATCGGGGATTGGTTGCGGGCGAAAGGTCATCTCCCCACCCAAATCCTATGTTCCAGCGCCGCTCGCACGCGCGAGACATGCGACCTGATCCGTTTTGAAAGTGTGCCGACCGAATTCTCCGATGCACTTTATCTTGCAAGCGAGGGTGTCCTCAGCCGCATCATCGAGCAAGCCCACGACGCAGAATGTTTGATGGTGATCGGGCATAACCCCGGCCTTGGGGCGCTTGCCCTCCAACTTGCGGGTCCAACGTTTCAGGACGACGCGCTCTATGCGTTTCCAACAGGGGCCTGCCTTGTAATGGAGGACGGTGCCGTCACGGACTTTACGGTCCCTCGCCGCCTTCTTGGCGCCTCTGAGCTCTAACCAACGCAAAAGGGGCCCCCGAAGGCGCCCCTTTTCAAAACATGTCGTGCCGAGCGCCCAAAGGGCGGCGGCTCAATGACCGAGAATTTGGCTCAGGAACAACTGCGTCCGCTCATTCTGCGGGTTCGTAAAGAACGGCTCCGGCGCGTTTTGCTCAACGATCTGGCCTGCATCCATAAAGATCACACGGTTCGCGACCTGACGGGCAAAGCCCATCTCGTGGGTCACGCACAGCATGGTCATGCCTTCTTCGGCAAGCTGGATCATCGTGTCCAGAACCTCTTTGATCATTTCGGGATCAAGTGCCGAGGTCGGTTCATCGAACAGCATGATGCGTGGGCGCATGCACAGCGAGCGGGCGATCGCCACACGTTGCTGCTGCCCCCCAGAAAGCTGACCGGGATACTTGTTCGCTTGGTCAGGGATCTTGACCTTCTCAAGGAAATACATCGCCGTTTCTTCGGCTTCTTTCTTGGGTGTTTTGCGCACCCAAATCGGAGCCAGCGTGCAATTCTCAAGGATCGTCAGGTGCGGGAACAGGTTGAAATGCTGAAAGCACATGCCAACCTCTGACCGGATTTTATCGATGTTCTTGAGGTCCGAGGACAGCAGCGTGCCATCTACGCTGATCGAGCCCTGCTGATGCTCTTCTAACGCGTTGATGCAGCGGATCAGTGTGGATTTGCCTGAACCCGAGGGCCCACAAATCACGATCCGTTCGCCGCGCTGGACCGTCAGGTCAATGTCGCGGAGCACGTGGAACGTCCCATACCATTTATTCATATTCTGAATGGAAATGGCGACCTCATCCGAGATTTGCATCTGGGAGGTGTTTACTGCGGTATCGGTCATAGTGACGTCTCCTTAATGACGGTCTGTGCGCAGCTGACCTTCTAGCCACTGCGAATATTTCGAAATGCCGAAGCAGACGACGAAGAACAGGATGCAGGCAAAGGCCCATGTTTCCCAATAAACGCCTGCCCAGTCGGTTGAACTGAGGATTGGCCCGCGGATCATGCCCACAAGGTCGAACATCGAGATCACCGACACCAGCGTTGTGTCTTTGAACAACCCAACGGCCACGTTCACGATACCCGGGATCGAGATCTTGAGCGCTTGGGGCAGGATGATCAGCCGCATGGCCTGAGCATAGTTCAGGCCAAGGCTATCGGCCGCTTCATATTGGCCAGTCGGCAGCGCCGCGAGGCCACCCCGGATCACCTCAGCGATATAGGCCGCTGAGAACATGGTGATCATAATGATCACCCGCAGGATCAGGTCGATGTTGCTATCGGGCGGAAAGAAGTACGCTAGCACCACGTTGGCCACGAACAGCAAGGTGATCAACGGCACGCCGCGTACGAACTCAATGAACACAACGCAGACGATCTTGATCAACGGCATCGAAGATTGCCGCCCCAGTGCCAGCACAATCCCTAGCGGGATCGACAGCGACACACACACAACGCCGAGGATCATGTTCAGCATAAAGCCACCCATGTTCCGGCTTTCCACCGCCTCAAGCGCGATGAAGCCGGGCATGCCGCCCGCGATCATCCCGAAGGCCTGCCAAACAACCCAAGCTCCGACAACACCGCCGCCAAGAGCCGCCGCAAAGCCATATTTGTCGAGCTTGGTAAAGGCGTAGTAGCCAACCATCACGCCAGCCAGGGCACCGATTGGCGTCAGGATCGTACCGCCCCAGATGAGCCAGAAGGCCACAAAGGGGTACAAGCCCGTCGCGATCAGCATCCACCGTGGCAGATACATCGGGAACAAAGCGGGCGGCACAGCAAAGAACAACAGAGAAAAGGCTAAGGACGGACGCCAGTAGAACTCAGATGGGTATTCGAACCCAAAAAGCATCTGGGCATACCGCTCCGTCAGGACCGAGAAACAGCCGCCGCCGCTGCCCGCAAGGACCTCACGACATTCGCGGATGTTGTTGGTGACCCATGTACCGTTCACGATCCAAGGGATCAGTCCCGACAGCAGCCAGTAGACGACATAGATGCCGACAGCTGTTGCAATGGCGTTGGGCACGCTCGAAATGAGATTCGTCTTGATCCAATGCACCGCACCTGTCTCCCCCGGTGGTGGGGGGGCTGGTGGGATTTCTTGGGTACGGACGAAGGCGGTGGAATGATCTTGGGCCATATTACCGCTCCTTCAATTTAACAGAATTGTTGTACCAGTTCATGAACAGCGAAATCAGAAGGCTGATCGTGAGGTAAAACAGCATCAACAGCAGCACGCATTCGATGGCACGGCCCGTCTGGTTGAGCGTGATGCCCCCCAGAGTACCGGTCAGGTCCATATACCCCACGGCAATCGCCAGCGATGAGTTTTTGGTGATGTTCAGATACTGCGAGATCAGCGGCGGGATAATCACCCGCAGCGCCTGTGGCAGCACCACCAGCGACATGATCCGGCCCGGACGAATGCCCAGCGCAGCAGCAGCCTCAGTCTGCCCCTTGGAGATCGCAAGAATACCAGCGCGCACGTTTTCCGCGATGAAGGCACCGGTATAGATGCTCAGCGCGAACCACAGTGCAATGAATGAGGTGCGCAGTTGCAGTCCGCCCTCAAACCGGAAGCGTCCCATTTCGGGCAATTGCACCCCCACTGGGCGGCCAAGGACTAGGTACATCACCAGCGTCGGGATCACCAAAATCGCCAGTGCGGGCAGCCAAAATGGCAGTTCCTTACCGGTCGCGAACAGGTGTTTTTTGACGTAGCTCTTGTAGACAAAGATCCCGATGATCGAGGCGATGAACGTCCAAAAGACAAACATGCCGCCCGCATCAAAGGTCAGCCGTGGTACGAACACACCTTGGTTCGTAAAGGCCATCACTCCGAAGATCAGCGTTCGCGCGGGATCGGAGCCATCACGCGGAATGCGAAACTCTGCGATGGGCGCAAACACGTTGGCGGTGATCGTAAAGATAATGATCAGCCAAATCAGCACAGGAATGTTGCGGAAAATCTCGACGTAAACGGACATCAACTTAGAGATGATCCAGTTGTTCGACAGTCGCAGCACACCGGCGATAACGCCGAAGATTGTCGCCGTGACGCAGGCCAAGAAAGCCACGATCAGCGTGTTCATCGCACCTACGACAGTGGCGCGAAGGTGCGTGTCCTGACTGTTGTAGGGGATTGGCTGCTGGTTGATATCGTAGCCCGCGGGCGCGCCGAGGAATTCGTAGCTCAGGTCTTGACCAAGACGGTCAAGGTTAGCGAGCAGGTTGCTCACTAAATAACTGACGGAAAGAATAATAGCCATTAGGGCAATAAACTGGAACGTGTAGGAGCGGTACCGCGTATCGCTCAGCAGCATTCCGATGCGGAAATCACTTTTGGGTGGATCACTCAACGTGGTCATAAGTCTGTCCCCGGTTCCCCTGGGTCTGGCCAGTTTGGCGGCAGCGCGTGTGTCGCACTATCCCTGCCCTAGGGTGTGTGGTGGTCTGTAAAGGAAAAGGGCGCAACCTTGGTTGCGCCCCTTCCCGTATCGGATCTTAGCGGAAGGGGGGGCTGTACAGCAGGCCGCCGTCTTTCCACTGAGCGTTCAGCCCGCGTGCCAGACCGATCGGTGTTTCGGAACCGATGTTGGACGCGAAGACTTCGCCGTAGTTACCACCAACTGCCAGAGCGCGCTTCGCCCACTCTGCGTCGAGGCCGAGCATTGCACCCAGATCGCCTTCGCGACCCAGCAGACGGTTAACCTCAGGGTTGCCGGACTCGGCGTCGAGGTTTGCGGATGTCACACCCAGCTCTTCAGCTGTGATGAGCGCGTTAAGCGTCCAACGTGCGATATCGCCCCACTCGTTGTCGCCG
>Ga0228670_1000576_pt1 | contig 20066 bp, 21 predicted proteins | sample 85DmetaG_FD_182785 | JGI IMG/M metagenome (GOLD analysis project Ga0228670, IMG submission 182785) | Seawater microbial communities from Monterey Bay, California, United States - 85D | ecosystem: Environmental > Aquatic > Marine > Coastal | place: USA: California | collected 2016-10-13
AGAAGGTGTTCATTTAGAAGATACTTATTTGTCTATCATGTCTATTGGTCTTCAAGGAGATTGTAAGTCAGAAATGGAGCAATACGAAGAAGCTGCTGGTCTATACATCATGGCAGCAGACAAAGATGATAATTCATTTACAACTCCAACTTATTTGTTTAAAGCTGCTTTTTGTGCAGAAAAAGTAAACGATTATGAGACTGCTTTGCAGTTATACAAAAGAATTCAGAACAATTACACTGAATTTAGTAACCAAAAATCAATTAAAAAATACATAGCTAGAGCTACAAAAACTAAAAAATAATATGGCTACTGCAAACCGCAATTTGTCAGATTACAATAAGGACTTTGTTCCAAATGGTGCCGATTTTAGAATCGGCATTGTTGTTTCTGAATGGAATGATTCAATTACATTGAATTTATTAAAAGGTGCAAAAGAAGCACTGATTGAAAATGGAGTTAAAGAAGAGAATATTCTTGTTCGTTTCGTACCAGGAGCATTCGAATTACCGTTAGGTGCACAAATGATGTGTGAATATACGGATGTAGATGGTATAATTGCCATTGGTGTGGTTATTCAGGGGGAAACAAAACATTTTGATTTTGTTTGCGATGGAGCAACTCAAGGGATTAAAGATGTTAATTTACAATATAATGTACCTGTTTCTTTTTGTTTATTAACAGATACAAATATTCAGCAATCGATTGATAGATCTGGAGGTAAGCATGGAAATAAAGGGATTGAGTGTGCCATTGCTTGTATGAAAATGATAGAATTAAAAAAGAGTTTTGAAAATACTTCTGGTGCTTCAAAATTGAATTAAAAGATAATAAGAGATGACTTTAATAAAATCTATTTCAGGAATTAGAGGAACAATAGGAGGAAAGGTAGATAATGGTTTAACGCCTATTGATGCAGTCAAATTTGCGGCTGCTTATGGTACTTGGATTAAACAAAGAAACAACAACTCTAAAGTTAAAATTGTTATTGGAAGAGATGCTCGTTTGTCTGGGCAAATGATATCTAATTTGGTAGTATCAACTTTAGTAGGTTTAGGGATTGATGTTGTTAATTTAGATTTATCTACTACTCCAACTGTAGAGGTTGCGGTAACGATGGAAAATGCTCAAGGAGGAATAATTTTGACTGCTAGTCATAATCCAAAACAATGGAATGCTTTAAAGCTTTTAAATGAAAAAGGAGAGTTTATTTCTGGTAAAGATGGAGAAGAGGTTTTGAATATAGCATCTTCTGAAGGTTTCATGTTTGCGGAAGTAGATGATTTAGGAAATGAAACTTTTGATGATTCTTATCTTGAAAAACACATTAAGGCAATTTTAGATTTACCTTTAGTTGATATTGATGCAATTAAAAATGCAAACTTTAAAGTGGTTGTGGATGCTGTTAATTCTACAGGAGGAATTTTTGTTCCAGCTTTATTAGAAGCGTTAGGAGTTCATTCCGTTACAAAACTTTATTGTGAACCAACTGGACATTTCCCTCACAATCCTGAGCCTTTACCAGAACATTTAACTGACTTGTCAGAAAAGATGATTAGTGAGAAAGCAGATGTTGGAATTACAGTTGATCCTGATGTTGATCGTTTAGCTCTAGTGTGTGAAGATGGTTCTATGTTTGGAGAAGAATATACTTTAGTTGCAGTTGCAGATTATGTATTGACTCATACTCCTGGAGCAACTGTATCCAATTTATCATCAACAAGAGCTTTAAGGGATGTTACTGAGGAAAGAGGTTTGAATTACCATTCTGCTGCAGTAGGAGAAGTGAATGTTGTTTCTCAAATGAAAAAAGTAAATGCAGTTATTGGAGGAGAAGGAAATGGAGGGATAATCTATCCTGAGCTACATTACGGTAGAGACTCTCTTGTCGGAATAGCTCTATTTCTATCTCACTTAGCGCACAAAAAAATGAAACTATCAGAATTAAGAGATAGTTATCCAAAATATACAATTTCTAAAAACAAAATTGAGCTTACACCTTCAATTGATGTAGATAATGTTTTAGCCAAGATGGCAGATAAATATTCTGAATACGAAGTGGATACGCTAGATGGTGTTAAGATATATATTGAGAAAGAATGGGTTCACTTACGTAAAAGTAATACAGAGCCAATTATTCGAATTTATTCGGAAAGTGAAACTGCTGAAAAAGCTAATGAATTAGCTTTTGAAATTATGGAGGATATTAAAATGCTTTCTTAGTTAATAGAACCTTTTTATATAGTAGTGCTGCTTCATTTTATCTGAAGCAGCATTTTTTTTGCTTCTTATTTTATTATTTATAATAGATTTTATATTGATTTCTATGAGAAGAAATTAATTTGAATTATTGCAATGTTTAAACTATGTTGTATGGGTTTATTTAGAAACAATTCATTTCAAAGTTTCAATGGTATCCTAGTGAAATATACATCTAAAGCTAACTAATATTATTCCATTTAAATAATAAGAAAACAAATTAGATGATTTACTATATAAAAGTTTAAACAAAAAAAAGCTGTCATAAATGACAGCTTTTTAATTAATATATTTTGATTAGCTATTATTTAACAGTAATCTCAACTCTTCTATTTTTAGCTCTTCCTTCTTCAGTGTTGTTGTCGCCAACTGGTTTAGATTCTCCTTCACCTTTAACACTAATACGAGCAGCTTGCACACCTTTTTTAACAAGGTATCTTTTAACAGCTGTAGCTCTTTGAATAGATAAGTTTAAGTTTAAGTTATCTGAACCTGAAGAATCAGTATGACCAACTAAAAGTAGTTTAGCATTTCTGTTCTCTTCCATTTCTTTAATTAAGCCATCAAGATTAATGGTACCAACTTTAGTACTATTAAGTTCAAATAAAATTACGTTATCAAAGCTTGGTGTTTTTACAGATGGTGTTGTTTTAACTGAATCAACAATTTCTTCAGTAACCTCAGTAAGAGAAGTCGTGTCTTCAACAACTTCTTCAACAATATTATTTAAAGAATCTTGTTTTTCTAACTCTTTAAGGTATTCTGAAATTTTAATAACTTCTTCATCTGTAAAACCACACAGTCCATGGTTTAAATCTTCCTGTATTTTTGCAATAAGAGCTGTATCAGCTGGATTGTGCTCTAATATAGAAGCTTCTAATTTTTTACCGTAATCAGAAAGTACTAGAACTTCCTCTTCGGTAAATAGGTTTTTATTACAATCATTTTGCGCAAACAACATTGAAAACTGTAATGTAAACCCAACTAAGATTAATAGTCTGTTCATCATTTTTATTTTTTTTAGTTGTTTATGATTATTTATTGATGATTCCTCTTAAGTGATTTAATGCATCCTCAGTTTCTGGAGTTTTAGGCATTGTTTCACATTCAGCAGGAGAACTATTCAATTTAAATACTAGTCCAATATTAGCTTGTAAATATGGGTCTTTAGTTAATTTTGCTTGACCTTGAAGGTTTATAGCCATTATTTTATTTAACCAAAGATTAGCACCTAAACCGGCATTAAATGTTGGTCTTGTATTTTTTTCGTATGATGGATTAAAAACTGTTTGATCTCTATAAGTTACACCAACACCTAATGTAGAATATGGGTCAAACCATTTAGTATCTCCAATTAAGTTGTTGAAATCATATTTAAAGTTGATATCACCTGATAAAAAACCATGAGGATTTAAGGATGTAGAAGAAAAAGCAAACTGTGCACTCCAACCTTTAATACTTAAATCTTTGTCAGCAGTAAATGTTGCTGGGTAAAAAGTGTATTTAGTTACTTTTTTTATTAACTCACCACCATCATGAATAATAGAACCTCCAAAACCAACTGTCCATGGTGTTTCAGTTAACCATTTACCAAATGATCTTTTGTCATTTTTTTCAGTTGATTCTGTTTCTTGAGCATTTAATTTAGAAGCTCCTGTAAACATTAAAAAAGCTGCTAGAGCAATAGTTACATTTTTTCTTTTCATTTTTAACCTATTTATTTCATAAAATTGAACGTAATGACTCAGTTTAGAGCATTTTACGGATACAAATGTACTTAAAAAATCTATTCAACCAAGTTTTAATATTACTTTTTAGTTTAAATTACTAACATGTGTAGATTAATTATAATTTTAAATTAAAGATTTAAATTAATTTGATGGAGTTTTATTAATGTTAGCTTATGAAAATGTTTACTTTTGTTCTAATGAAAATAAAAATACAATATGAGATTAATTTCAGATATTCCACACAAAAGGTATAAAATTCAAATTTTTAATTATAATTCTAAATTTATTGTAAAAATTGAACTAGATCAATACGAGCAAGTCTATAAAATAAATGAAACGGATGTTAATGGTGTAGATGAAATAAAGAAGATGGTCACTGATTCTTTACTTGAAAATGCCCTAAAACGTTTTGTAGACATGAGAGTAGATTGGAATGAATCCTTTAAATCATTATAAATTAATTGTTATGTTAAAAAATATAGTAAGTTTTTCATTATTATTCTTCGGGTTGTTAGCTTGTTCTGAGGACGTTAAAAATGTAAAAAAACTTAAAGTTAAAGTCGATCATGAATTGAAAACAAGTAAAAAAACTAACGGTAATCTTAAAATAGCTTTTTACCATCAAGATAGTATGAAATTATATTTTAAGTATTATAAAGAACAAGATTCAATATTCACAAAAAAGAACATAGATTTTCAAAATAAAGTAGCTTCCAAAAGAAAAAGTATGGAGAGTTATTACATGAATTTTATGAGGAGGGCTCAGAATAATGAGTTAAGTCAAGTTGAAAGTGAAGCTTATCAAAGAAACTTACAAAATCAAGAGGCTGAATTAATTCAATTTCAAGAAACTGAAGGAGGAAGACTTGAAGGCGAAACTCTTAAAATGTATGATGAAATATCTAAAAAAATCAATAATTTCAGTGCCAAGTTTTGTGAAGATAGAGGGATTGATATTCTCTTAGTTCAAGCTGTTGGTGGTCAGTTTAATTATATATCTGACCAGTTAGATGTTACAGATGATTTTATTGACTTCTTGAATGAGAGTCAATTATCAATTGAAAATGAATTAAAGAAATAAGATGATAGTATCAGAACAAAAAAGAAAGTCTAATATTGCTGAGTATGTCATTTATATGTATCAAATTGAAGATGTAGTAAGGGCTTATCAGTTTGACATAGATGCAATAATTGAAAATTTTGTTAAACCTCAATTACCGGACTCTTCTTTTCTTCCCGATTTTACTAATTGGTATAAAGGGATAATTCAAAGAATGCATTCTCAGAAGATTGAGAAAAATGGTCATTTACACGAGGTTAATGAGGTTATGGTAGAATTGTCATATCTTCATAATACATTAATGAATATTATAAAAGATTCTAAATATTTAACATTGTTTGATACTGCGGTTAAGTTTATTGATGAATTTAAAGAAAAGTCAAATCTTAAAGAAAAAAATCATATAGAAATTGCTTTTCATGCTCTATATATGAAGATGCTTTTGAAGTTGCAAAAGAAAGAGATTAGTCCTGAGTCAGAAAATGCTTTTGATTCAATGAGAATACTTTTAGCTTATTTATCTAAATCATATCATAAAATGCAAAAAGGTGAGTTGGATTTTGTAAAAAATTAATTTATTTATAGCACGTATAGATTATTGCTGGTGGCATGTTTATAATTGTATAATCTATTAAAACCTTTTTAAATGTTTTTTCAAGTAAATCTTTAGCGGTGCTTGAATATTGGTACTGAATAAACTTACCTATTTGCTTTAGGTTTTTATGACATGAGTCTATAATGTTTAGTTTTATTTGCTCATCAAGATTAGTAAGTGGGAGTGAAGATATTATAACATCTATATCTTTTAACCCTAATTTAATTAAATGTTTCGTGATGTTTTCTGCACTGTCATTAATTAAAATTACTCTTTTATCGCTAATTTTTTCTTTTAGGTTTTTGTAAAAAGTTTCGTTTAATTCAAAAACTAAAAAGATTGTATCTTTTTCAAGTTTTTCAATAATCTTGTAAGTAAAAACTCCTGTTCCAGGACCAAGTTCTACAATAACTTTATCTTTTGAAAAGTTAATTTTTCTAACAATTTTTTTTACTAAGAATCTCCAGCTAGGCATTATGGAGCCTATCATTTTTTTATCTTGAATAAATTCTTGTGTAAAAGATTTAATGTTAGCCATTTTATTTTTTAGTTGTTAAACTCCCTTTATTGTATACAGCAATTACTTTTCCTACCATTTTTTCATTTATCATAGCAGTATTGTAGGTGCTCGATAATATATCTTCTTTTTTTAATACCCACTCATCTTGGGTGTTGAAAATTGTTAAATCAGCTCTATTATTAATATCAATTGTACTAGGTTGAATATCGAGTATTGAACGTGAATTTACAGTGACAGATTGTATGAAATTATCAATGTTAAATTCTTTATGTTTATTTAAACTACTGAAAACAGTTTGAATTTGAATAGATCCAAAAGCTGCATTGTCAAATTCAACATCTTTTTCTTCCGTATCATTTGGTCTATGGTCAGATACGACAGTATCAATTGTGCCATCATTTAAACCATTCCATAGTGCAATTCTATCCTTTTCCCTTCTTAATGGTGGTTGAAACTTAAAATTAGTATTAAACCCAATAACACTTGATTCGTTATATAAAAGGTTGGCTACATTTACATCCGCTGTAATATTTAAGCCTTTTGATTTTGCTTTACGTATTAGCTCTACACTTTCTGCGCAGGAGATACCTGTCAAGTGAAGTTTACCTTCTGTGTATTCTAAAAGCCTAATATTTCTTTCTACTTGAATTATTTCAGAAATACTTGGTTCCGCTTTAAGTCCTGTTTTGGTTGAAGCTTCTCCTTCATTAACCATCCCGTTACCAGCCATTGAATAATCTCTTGAAAAAGCGATTATTTTCCCATTAAAGTTCTTCGAGTAAAGAAGTGCTCTATACATTATTCCAGAACTAACAGGTTTCAGGTCGTCTGAAAATAATCTTACACCTGACTGATATAAATCGAACATTTCAGATAAATTCTTTCCTTCCATTCCTTCTGTAATTGCACCAATGGGATGTATTTCAGAAGTTTCATTTTCCGCTTTGTTTAACAAGTAGTGAACTTGAGATTTACCATCGATAACAGGTAAGGTACTTGGTAAAACAGCAACATGAGTGTAGCCACCGAATGAAGCAGCTCTTAAACCAGACTGTATAGTTTCTTTTGTTTCATAACCCGGATCGCAAAAATTAGCTTTTAAATCCGTCCAACCTTGTGATACAATTAAATCTTTTTCTTCAATAATTAGATCATAAGAGTCCGATATATCTTTTTCTATTTTAATAATTAGGTCATCCTGAATAAGAATGTCCATTTTGTTATTATGAAAAGGCGAACTGGGATCTTTTATAAGCGCCGATTTGATTAAAACTATCATCTGTCGTTTTTTAGTCTATTTAGAAAAAAGAGTTTATATATTTTTACTTTTATTAAATCGACTATTCCAATATTTAATAAAAAGCATTTCTATAATAATCAAAGTTAATGCAAAAAATATAAATTGTTTCCAGTATTCATTATGTTTTTTTATTTGTAATTCAAAAGTTGAAGAATCAATATTCACAAATTTTGTTTTATCATTCTTAAATTGGCTTAACTGACTTTCTAGCTCATTAATTGAATAATAATCTATAATTGATTCTTTCCTACTGTTATTAATGGATATGTCGGTTAATTTAGAATTGCCTTGACTTATTGAGTAGTTGCCAGGGAGAATTGATTTTGGTACAGAAGAACTTTTGAAATCAATGTAGATAGATTGATCTTTATACTGGTATGGAGGTATAAAGTCTATATTCTCGTTTGTTAAATGGATAGGGAATTCATTATCAGTTCTCTTCAATAGTTTGAGTAATGAGTTTTCTCCTAATCGATATTCTAGATTATGACTTTTAATACTCATTTCAGCTGTTCTTAGCAAGATACTTGAAAATAAGGCATTTGAAGAAAAAGTACTATATTCTTCATTTAGAGTGCTGGTGAATAAATAAATGTTTTTGTTAAAAGTTTTTAAGTATAAAGGTGTTTTGTTTTTTAAATTAATTAAAGGAATATAGTTTTTATTATCTCGTATTTTATAAGATTTAATAATCGACGAGATGTTCATTTTCTTTGGATTTTTTTCAAAAACTGGTTTAAAGAATTCATCAGAGTAATTAATGCTTTCAATTAAGTTTCCTACTTCATTTGTTTTAATAAAAGAGGGTAATCCTATTTGTCTTAAGAAAATATTCCAACTTTGATAGTCTTTTATTTTTCCAGGAAAGATTAAAAGTGTTTTATCTAATTTTATAAACTCTTTAAGGTTTTTTATTGAGATTGAGTTAATGTTGGATATTCCATTAAGTATGATTAAATCATTTTCATGGATGTGGTTATTAGTAAAATTTCTAATATTTATTTCTTTTTCGGAATATAAATTCTCAAGCGCATACACTTTTTTTATATTACTCGAAAAGTCTTCACCGTTAATAATTAAGATTGGTGTTTTTTTTGTTATTCGATAGCTTAGGTAATAATTATTGTCAAAAGTACAGTTCTCATCATTTATGATTATTGTTCCTTGATTAAATTCTTTTTCTGTTTCAACATATTTTAAAGAAATTATTTTTGATTTCTTTTTAGGTAGGTTTATATATAATTTTCTATTGAGTTTTTTTAATTTAATAGATAGCTCAATATTTTTCAAATCTTCATTTATACTGTTTTTTATTTTAATATTTAATTCTTGATTTTCCTGTGATAAATGGAAAGGTTTTGTAAACCAAATTGAATCTATATAAATGTTATTTGAATTGTTTGGAGATAATTTGATGGCTGATATATATATAGATGAGTCCGGGTTTATTTCTTCTAAGTTGGATGTGTTTTTTTGAAAATCAGAAAAAAGGTAAAAATGGTTAATGATTTTTTCTTTTTTGTCGAAAGAATTAATGATGGTAGCTATTTTTCTAGGTATTGGCTCATAAGTGATTTCATCAATATAATCAATTGCTTCATTTTTATTTAAGCTAGGATATGATAATTTATTCTCGTTTGTGATTATTTTAAATTTATTTCCGTGTTTAGAATTATTAATTAGTTTTTTTGCTTTTTCTTTTGATTGCGAAAGTAATTCCCCCTCAATACCTTGTTTTGACATAGAGAATGAATTATCTATAAAGATTATATTTAACTCTTCTTTATTTGATTTTTTGTTATTAGATATTGGCTGCGCAAATGCTATAATTAATGAACTAAAAATTAAACATCTTAAAACTAGTAAAACTATATTTTTAAAGTTTCTAATTGATTTATTTTTATGTTCTATTTTTTTTAGAAAAGTAAGGTTTGAGAAAAAAAAAGTTTTCTTTTTTTTAAATGAAAAAAGGTGGATAAGAATAGGAATTAAAATTAAAGACAAAAGCCATAAAACTGAAGGAAATAAGAATGTCATTTTAATTTATTCTATTAGTTATTTTTTCAATAATTGAAGTTTGTCTTTTATATTTTCGAGTTTACAAATAACATCGTTAATCTTTTCGATATCACTTTTTATGTTTTGATCTTGGTTATTTTTGGTTTCAGGGTTAAATTCAAAATTTTTTATTGCTTTTTTAGCTCCATCTAATGTAAATCCTTGAACTTTTACTAGATGGTGAATTTTATTGAAGTTAATAATGTCTTTAGCGGTAAACATTCGGTTACCTTTTTTGTTTTTCTTTGGCTGTATTATAGTGAATTCTTTCTCCCAAAATCTTATTAATGAGGTGTTTACTTTGAATATTGCTGCGACTTCCCCAATCGAATAGTATAGTTTGTTTAAATCTTTCTCCTTTATATCTTTCAAAACTTTATTTTTTTGATGTATCGAAAATAGTTATAATTTTACAATCCGTTAAAAAACTATGAGACTCAAATTATTTTTTTTTCTTGTTAACATTTATTTGATGTTTTTATTTAGTTCAAATTTATTGTCTCAAAATAAATCGGATTCATTATCTGAGGTTTATAAAGATTCTACCCTTGAGTTTTCAAACAGTGAATTTATTAATGATATTATAAGTTATTCAAAAAAGTTTTTAGGAACTCCTTACAAATATGCAGGAACTTCTCCTATTGGTTTTGATTGTTCAGGTTTTATTTACTATGTTTTCGGTAACTTTGGTTTAAGAATAACAAGGACTAGTTATAGTATGGCTGAATTTGGAGAAACGGTAAGGTTATCTAAGGTGAGGCCAGGTGATTTACTTTTTTTTAAAGGAAGGAATTTGAATTCTTCAAATGTAGCTCATGTTGCATTAGTTGTTGAAAGTACGGATAATGGAATATTGATGATACATTCTTCATCTTCTAGAGGTGTTGTAATTGATAACTTTTCAAAAAGTAAATACTTTATACCTCGTTTTTTAAAAGCAAAACGTTTGGATTATGGGGTTGAAAATTAGTTTTTTTTATATCGAAGATATTTAATTGTTCGTCGAAAACATCAATATATACCTGCTATTCAAGCTGCTTATTAACAAAATGGTGCTTTTTTCAACAAAAAATCAATTTTTTCTAGTAAAAGTTTAGGTTCCTTTGTTAATTCCTATATATTTGTTGGTAGATATTTTTATTAACACATTAAAAAAATTATTATGAACAAAGCTGAATTAATTGATGCTATCGCATCTGAGTCAGGATTATCAAAAGTAGATGCTAAAAAAGCATTAGATGGTTTTGTTACTGCAACTTCTAACGCATTAAAATCAGGAGATAGAATTTCATTGGTTGGATTCGGATCTTTTTCTGTTTCAAATCGTGCTGCAAGAACTGGACGTAATCCACAAACTGGTAAAGAAATTCAAATTGCTGCTAAAAATGTTGTTCGTTTCAAAGCTGGAGCTGAACTTTCTACTACAGTAAACTAATTCGAAAGAATTTTTTTGAAAAAAATTATTTAAAGGGAGTCTTCGGGTTCCCTTTTTTTATTTAAAGGTAAGATTTGACAATTGAAGATAAAATATTAGGAGAATTTTATAATGTGGTTTCTGAAAGTAAACAAGAGATGTATGATCGTATTGCTTCGGATAGAACTAATTATTTAACTGTAGTGTTAGAGAATGTTCATAAAGATCATAATGCAAGTGCTGTTTTGAGGTCTTGTGATTGTTTCGGGATTCAAAACTTACATGTTATAGAGAAAAATAATAGATATAAAATTCAAAGAGATATTGCTGTTGGTGCAGGGAAATGGGTCGATGTTTATAATTATGATCAAGGAGATAATCCTACAATAGATTGTTTAACTAAGTTAAAAGATCGAGGTTACAAAATTGTAGCAACTACCCCTCATGAAAAAGATGTTACTATTCAAGAACTGCCTATTGATAAACCCTTAGCTTTAGTTTTTGGTACTGAAAAAAGAGGGATATCTAAAGATGTTATGGATATTGCTGACGAGTTTGTAAAGCTTCCAATGTATGGTTTTACTGAAAGTTTTAATATTTCTGTATCTGCTGCGTTAGCTTTAAATGTTATCAGAGAGAGATTAGAAAGGTCAAATTTCAATTGGAGGTTAACGAGCGAGGAACAAACCTTGTTGAAAATTAAATGGTGTAAAAAGATATTGAGAAGTGGAGATGAAATGGAGAATGAGTTTCGACGTCGTTTATTAAAATAGAATATTATATTTGTAAAAAAGTTTAAAAATCAAATAAAATGGGAAGAGGAGATAAAAAATCTGCAAAAGGAAAAAGAACAATTGGATCTTTCGGAGTTAGTAGACCAAGAAAGAAGTCTACTTATCCAGCAACAACTTCTAAAGCTGATGAAGTAGTTGAAGAAAATGCAAAGCCAGTTGCTAAAAAAACTACAGCTAAGAAAACTACAGCTAAGAAAACTGTAGCGAAGAAAGCTACTAAAGAAAGCGAAGAAGCTAAATAGTGAATGTACTTTTTAGTTCAAAGGAGATTATTTTTTAATCTCCTTTTTTTTGTTTCAAACTTTAGTGAATCAGTTTGTTAAATTTTTATTCTTTTCAGCTTAAATTGATAAAAAAATTCACATCTTTGTGTATATACATATTAATAGAAAAATAGAAAAAATGAAACATAATTTTGGAGCTGGTCCGTGTATTTTACCACAAGATGTATTTAAAGAAGCTGCTTCTGCAGTTCTAGATTTTAATGGTCTTTCAATCTTGGAAGTTTCCCATAGGCACAAAGATTTTGTTGCTGTTATGGATGAGGCTATTTCATTAGTTAAGAAAGCATTAAATGTGCCTGAAGGGTATTCTGTAGCATTTCTACAAGGTGGAGCTTCCTTAGGTTTTTCTATTGCAGCTTTAAATGGCATGCGTTCTAATAAGAAAGCTGGTTATATAAATACAGGAACTTGGGCTTCAGGAGCGATAAGAGAGGCTAAAAAAGTAGGGGTTGAAGTTGTTGAAATCGCTTCATCAAAAGATAAAAATTTTAGTTATATACCAAAAGACTTTGATATTCCTGAAGATTTGGATTATCTTCATTTTACTTCAAATAACACAATATTTGGTACGCAGTTTAAAAACTTTCCAAAAACGGATTTACCATTGATTTGTGATATGTCTTCCGATATTTTTTCTAGAGAAATAAATGTAGCGGATTTTGACTTGATTTATGCGGGAGCTCAAAAAAACTTAGGTCCTGCTGGAGCAACTTTGTATATAGTTAAAGATGAGTTCTTAGGGAAGTCTACGTCTCCTTTTTTACCAACATATATGGATCTTCAAAAACAAGTTGAGAAAGGTTCTATGTTAAATACTCCTCCAGTATTTTCTGTTTATGTTGCAATGTTGAATTTAAGAGATTTACTAAAAAAAGGTGGTGTTTCTGAAATAGAAAAGGCTAATATTGCTAAAGCTGAACTTTTATATAGTGAGATAGATACTAATCCTTTATTTACTTCTGTTGTTGCTAAAGAAGATCGTTCATATATGAATGTTACTTTTTTACTTAAAGATGATAGTTTATCTTCAAAATTTGATGAAATATGGAAGTCAGCAGATATTGTTGGATTACCAGGTCATCGTTCTGTTGGTGGGTATAGAGCATCTATCTATAACGCTTTGCCATTATCAAGTGTTGAAGTATTAGTAGGTTTAATGAGCAAATTTGCTAAAGATAATGCTTAATTAACTTTGATTAATACTTTTTATTCAATCTAAAAAAAAAATAACAAAAAAACATGCTTATACTAGCAAATGATGGTATTTCATCAAAAGGGAAAAATATTTTAGAAGAAAATGGCTTTAAAGTAATCACTGACAAAGTTGATCAAGACAAATTAATTGAAGAAATTAATAGATTAGGTATTGTTGGTGTTCTTGTAAGAAGTGCAACTAAAGTTCGTAAAGATATAATTGATAATTGCCCATCTCTTAAATTAATAGGAAGAGGTGGTGTTGGTATGGATAATATTGATGTTGATTATGCTAGAAGTAAAGGTCTAGTTGTGGTTAATACTCCTGCAGCATCTTCACAATCTGTAGCTGAACTAGTTGTAGCACAGATGTTTGCTATATCTCGTTTTTTACCAGATTCTTTCAAAAATATGGAAGGTGGAGATTTTTCGGTTTTAAAAAAGAAATATGCGAAAGGATCAGAATTGAGAGGTAAAACATTAGGTATAATTGGTTTTGGGAGAATTGGACAAAGTTTAGCGTCTTATGCTTTAGGGTTAGGAATGAAAGTTATAGCTTATAATAGAACTTCTATCAAAGTTAATATTCCAATAACTATTGGTGATAATTCTTTTGATTTTGAAGTCTCTACACTTTCTGATATGGATGATTTGTTAGTTAATTCAGACTTTATTTCTATCCACATACCCAAACAAGAAAATGGAAAGGCAGTACTTTCTTCGTCTGAATTTAGTAAAATGAAGGAAGGTGTTCGTATAATTAATGCTGCAAGGGGAGGAGTTGTTGATGAGACTGCTCTTTTAGAAGCCTTGAATTCAGGTAAAGTAGCTGCTGCTGGTTTAGATGTATATGAAAATGAACCAAATCCTAATAAAGATTTGATAAAACATCCATTAACAGCATGTACTCCTCACATTGGAGCTGCGACATCAGAAGCTCAAGATCGAATTGGGGAAGAAATTGCAAGTTTAGTTATTCAGCATTTGAAGTAGATATAAATTTTGGCTAAAATCATACCTTTTAAGGCTATTCGTCCAGTTAGGGATAAGGTGCATTTGGTTGCAACTAGACCTTATTATTCTTATAAAAAGAATGTTTTAAAAGCTAAGTTGGAAGATAATCCTTTCTCGTTTTTGCACATAATAAACCCTGAGTTTAATAGTAAGAATAAAACAAAACCTAATTCATTAGAAAGGTTTAAACTTGTGAGTGATAGTTATGAGAAGTTTATAAATGAAGGTGTATTAATTCAAGATAGCAAACCGTCATTTTATATTTATAAGCAATCTAAAGATGGGCACCAATATACTGGTGTAATCGCAGGTGCGAGTGTGAAAGAATATAATGAAGATTTAATTAAAAAGCATGAGGCTACTTTAACTTCCAGAGAAGCAATGTTTACTAATTACTTAGATATTGTTGGTTATAATGCTGAACCTGTATTACTCTCATATCCTCACAATCCAAAGGTTGGTGTTTTATTGAATGAAATAACAAAGAATAGACCAGAGTATGAGTTTAGTACTACTGATCAAAATAAACATGAGTTATGGGTTGTTGAATCAAAATATTCTGAATTACTTTCAATGGCTTTCAACGATATTCCTAGTTTATATATTGCAGATGGACATCATCGATCTGCTTCTTCTGCATTGTTGGCTTCAAAACGAATGGAAAAGGGGGAGGTAAGTTTAGGGAATAAAGATTTTTTTCTAGCTTATTTTATAGATGAAAAAGAGTTAAATATCTTAGAATTTAATCGTCTGGTGAAGGGGCTGAATGGTTTATCAAAAAATGAATTAATTGATCAGTTATCTCCTTTTTTTGACATTTCAAAGATGAGGAAACCCTCAAAGCCATCAAAAGTTCATGAAATGACAGTTTGTATAGAGGGAGATTGGTATTTACTGAACTTTAAATCTCATATTATTAAGGAGAACCACCCAGTTGAAAGCTTAGATCCAGAAATTCTCACAAAGTTTGTTTTAGATCCAATACTAGGTATAAAGGACTTAAAGACAGATAATAGAATTGAATTTATAAGTGGAGCAGAATCTATAGACAAGATAGATGAACAAGTAAAAAGAAAAAAGTTTGATATTGGTTTTGTTTTATACCCTGTTTCAATGAGTCAAGTTAAGGATGTTGCGGATAACAATATGATTATGCCTCCTAAATCTACATGGGTAGAACCAAAGTTAAGAAGTGGGTTAACAATCTATAACATAAACGAATGATTGAAGAAAATTTACAAAAAATACAAAAAGAAATTCCTAAAGGAGTAACTCTTGTAGCTGTTTCTAAAACAAAGCCTAATTCTGAAATAGAAAAGCTTTACAACATAGGTCAGCGAATTTTTGGAGAGAATAAAGTACAAGAATTAGTAGATAAACACGATTTGCTACCAAAAGATATTCAATGGCACTTAATTGGACATTTGCAAACCAATAAGGTCAAGTATATTGCACCTTTTGTTTCTTTAATTCATTCTATTGACAGTTTTAAATTACTTAAAGAAGTAAATAAAGAAGGTAAAAAAAATAATAGGATAATTCCATGTTTATTACAATTTCATATCGCTGAAGAAGATTCTAAATTTGGTTTGTCTATGGATGATGCTAATGAAATACTTTCTTCTAAAGAATTTATAGAAATGAAGAATATATCCATTGAAGGGGTAATGGGAATGGCAACGTTTACTGACGATACAAATCAGGTGAGTAGTGAATTTAGGACTTTAGAAAGTTATTTTAATGTTTTAAAAAGTCATTATTTTAAATTTAATGATGGTTTTAAAGAAATTTCAATGGGGATGAGTGGTGATTATAAATTAGCTATTGAAGAAGGTAGTACAATGGTTAGAGTTGGAAGTTCAATTTTTGGTTCAAGAAAATAAAAATATGAAAAAGAGTATAATATTATCAATAGCAGCGTTTGCTTTAATTTTTTCAAAAAACATACTAAATGCTCAAGTAAATAGTTACGAGAGTAATGTCGTGGATCGTTTTGCAGATGTCCAAGTTTTACGTTATGACCTAAATGGCTTTGAAAAATTAAGTCTAAGTCAAAAAAAACTTGTTTATTATTTATCTCAGGCTGGACTTTCTGGTAGAGATATTATATATGATCAAAATAATGCATACAATTTAGAAATTAGATCAGCTTTAGAAGGAGTTGTTTTAAAATATAAAGGTGATAAAACATCTACAGATTGGAATAAGTTAATGACTTATACTAAAAGAGTATGGTTTTCGAATGGGATTCATCACCATTATGGTATGGATAAAATTGAGCCTACTTTTTCTAAAGAATTTTTTAAGTCATTATTAAAAGAGACAAATACAACTTTATCTAATAAAGCATTAGAAGTTATGTTTGATAATTCTCTTTGTGCTAAACGTAAAGTAAAAGATGCAGATAAAGACATGGTTGTTTCTTCTGCTAACAATTTTTATGGTGAAGGAGTGACGCAAAAAATGGCTGAAGAATTTTATGCATCTAAAACACTTAAAGGAGATGAAACGCCAATTGAAATAGGTTTGAATTCTACATTAGTTTTAAAAGAAGGTAAATTAGTTGAAGAAACATGGAAATCTGGAGGTAAGTATGGAGCTGCAATTGATGAAATTATTTATTGGTTAAAATTAGCAAGTAGTGAAGCGGAAAATGAAACTCAAAAAAATGCGCTATTAAAATTAATTGAGTATTATCAAACTGGTGATTTAAAAACTTGGGATGAATATGCAATTTTATGGACTTCTTCTACAGAAGGAGATATCGATTGGATTAATGGTTTTATTGAAGTTTATGGAGATGCCTTAGGAAGAAAAGGTTCTTATGAAAGTATTGTTCAAATTACAGATTTTGAAGCTTCTAAGCAGATGAGTGTTTTGGCTCTAAATGCACAATGGTTTGAAGACAACTCTTCAATTTCTTCTGAGCATAAAAAGAAAAATGTAAAAGGAGTTAGTTATAAAGTTGTTCAAGTTGCAAGTGAGTCAGGGGACGCTTCACCATCAACTCCGATTGGTGTAAATCTTCCAAATAATAATTGGATAAGAGAACAACATGGTTCAAAGTCGGTTAGTTTAGGTAATTTAATTGCTGCTTATGGAAAAGCAGGTGGGGATGATATTTTAAATGAATTTGCTAACGATAAAGAAGAAATTGAATTAGCTAAGAAATATGCTGGAAAGGCTAGTAAGATGCATACAGCATTACACGAAGTGATAGGACATGCTTCAGGGAAAATTAATAAAGGTGTTGGTCAACCTGCTGAAACATTGAAAAACTATGCAAGTACTTTAGAAGAAGCTAGGGCTGATTTAGTTGGGCTTTATTATATTATGGACCCTAAATTAGTCGAGTTAGGTCTTTTACCAAATAATGAAGTAGGTAAAGCTGAGTACGATGGATATATCCGAAATGGTATGTTAACGCAATTACAAAGACTAGACCTAGGGAAGAATGTGGAAGAAGAACACATGCAGAATAGACAATTAGTTGCTTCTTGGGTTATTGAAAAAGGGGCTAAGGAAAATGTTATTGAAAAGGTTTTAAGAGATGGTAAAACTTTTTATAATATCAATGACTATGCTAAACTAAGAGTTCTTTTTGGAGACTTGTTAAGAGAAATTCAGCGTATTACTTCTGAAGGAGATTATCTAGCTGGAAAAGATTTAGTAGAAAATTACGGTGTTAAAGTTAACCAAGATATACATAAAGAAGTATTAAAAAGAGTAGCTCCTTTAAATCTAGCTCCTTATAATGGATTTGTAAACCCAATTTTCCTGATTGAAAAAAATGAGAATAATGAAGTTGTTGATATTAAGATATCAAATGAACAGACTTTCGAAGGTCAAATGCTTTATTATGCAGAAAAATATCATTTTCTAAAATAACTAATTAGTTACTAGAAGCTATATATTAGAAGATAGATAGCTTTTAGTTAATGTTTTATAGACTATAAAAGTAGGCTGAGCTTGTCAAGGCCTACTTTTTTATTTATAGAAAAATGGATTTCGATAACCTCAATTTACTTAAGGACTATAGAACTTAAATTTATGTCAATAGAATAAGTCTAATGTCTAGGTTCTAACATCTATTTAATAATATGTCTTAACTCATTTAAAATAAGTGCAGTTGCTCCCCATACTTTTTTATTTTCTATATGAAAACATGGAATATTTTTTTGTGTAACACCATTTGGAAATTTTACTTCCATTTGACTAATGTTTGAAGGTTTTAGTAGATCTGATATTGAGAAGGTAATTATCTCGGCAACCTCTCTTTCCTGGGGAATTAATTTCGGTAAAGTTTCATGAAAATAAACAAAGGGTTTTACTAAGAAATTACTTACAGGAATATATACTTCGGTTAACTCTCCCACTAAATTACCTCTATGTATAGGTATGCCAACCTCTTCAAAGGATTCTCTTCTTGCTGTATATTCTAAATGTGGATCTGTTAAATCTTTTTTACCTCCTGGAAAAGCTATTTGTCCACTATGAACACCTTTGTAGACAGGACGTTGAATCAATATTGCTTTCAAGTCATTATTAACAATAGAGAGAATGATAGATACAGCACTTTCTCTAATGTTTTCAGCTTTTTTTATTGCAACACTGGATAATGGCCTATTGATTGGAGCCATTTCTGCATGAGCTTTTTCTCCTGGTAAAGTTTCTTGAAGACCAAGAATTATTTTACTTTTAAGTGCTTTCAACTTTTTTTCATAAAGTTAGTTATTGTTTTTCTTTTATTAGAGAAGTTGTGTTTGATAATGCGTTAAATCCTTGTATCTTTGACGAACAATTTATTTAAAACAACATAGCATGCAACTGTGGAATACATTAAGTAAAGAGGAATTAGAAGTACAATTGAAAGAAAGTGGTTACAAGTTTGTAACGGTATCTTTTTATCAATATGCACATATTGAGAATCCTCGTTTATTCAGAGATCATTTATTTTTAATGTGGTCAAAATTAGGAGTCGTAGGTAGAACTTACGTGGCTAAAGAAGGCATTAATGCTCAAATGGCTATTCCTTCTCAAAATTTCAATCAATTTAGAGATGAGTTATATGAGATTGATTTCTTGAATGGAATTCGTTTAAATATAGCAGTAGATGATTCGGAAGCAGATTTTCCATTCTTAAAGTTAAAAGTAAAAGTCAGGGAAAAGATTTTGGCAGATGGTTTAAACGATGAAACTTTCGATGTTACTAATAAAGGGATTCATTTAAACGCTGAGGAGTTTAATAATTTAACGGACAGAGAAGACACCATTTTAATTGATTTTAGAAATCATTATGAATCTGAAGTCGGTCATTTTAAAGGTTCTGTATTACCAGATGTTGATACATTTAGAGATTCTTTACCTTTAATAGAAGAGGATTATTTAAAAGGGAATGAGGATAAGAATATCGTTATGTACTGTACAGGTGGAATTCGTTGTGAAAAAGCATCTGCATGGTTCAAACATAGAGGTTTTAAAAATGTACATCAGTTAGAAGGTGGTATAATAAAATATGCCAACGATTGTAAAGAGAAAGGCATCGAAAACAAATTTATAGGTAAAAACTTTGTTTTTGACGAAAGGAGAGGAGAACGTATCACCGAGGATATTATTTCTGTTTGTCATCAGTGTGGAGAACCTGCAGATACTCATACAAACTGTGAAAATACCGCTTGTCATTTACTTTTTATTCAATGCGATTCTTGTAAAACGAAACATGAAAATTGTTGTTCCGATGAATGCATGGAGGTTAATAGGCTTCCAGAAGAGGAGCAAAAAGCTCTAAGAAAAGGAGTAGAGAAAAGTAATATGATCTTCAAAAAAGGAAGATCAGAAAAGCTG
>Ga0228670_1000579_pt1 | contig 20043 bp, 13 predicted proteins | sample 85DmetaG_FD_182785 | JGI IMG/M metagenome (GOLD analysis project Ga0228670, IMG submission 182785) | Seawater microbial communities from Monterey Bay, California, United States - 85D | ecosystem: Environmental > Aquatic > Marine > Coastal | place: USA: California | collected 2016-10-13
TATCTCCTTCGTTGGTCGCGCTATTTGAGTATAATTCAATATTAGCACCGTCTGTCGTATTGAGATATAAAGGACCAGATCCCCTTTGAGATATTTCAAACGTGCCACTAGAACTTCTGAATACCCGCGCATCATAATCGGCGCTTCCACCTGTCGCGTGAAAATCAATAAATGATTGTATATTGCCAGTTTTACCTAAACCAAGTTCGATAGCGTAATTTGTGACTCCTTCCGCAGTATAAGTAGTAACAATAGATCCATTCAAATCCACACCTCCAGTGAACTTCGAGTCTCCGCTAAATGTCTTATTACCACTTATAGTCTGGTTGGTCGATAAAGTAACTAAATTAGATAAATCGATATTTGCTATATCATCAGCAACTTGACTTTCAAAAGCAATAAAATCAGAACCAAGTTGATTTGTTTTAATTCTCCACTGATCAAAGGTATCAGTCACTTCTACATTTGTAAAATCTGCCATAATGTTATTTATCTATTTTCTTAGTTAATGTTTTAACTAAAGATGCTAATTCTGAAACCTGTGATTTTAGATCTTGCAGTTCGGCTTCCCTTTGTTTACGAAGATGTTTACGTTTCACAGCCTGCTTGTAGGCATTACTATCACGATTCAATATCGCACCTGTGAACATATCTTTCTCAAGATTGGTATTATCTTTTACTATCTTTTTTCGTGCCATATTAATCAAATGTTGCTATTGCTCTGAAGTCTCGTACTGTTGGTACGTTAATAATATCTGATGATGTTAATACAATCTTAACAGCAAAGGCTGTGAATTCAAGTTCATAAAGTGGATCATTCAAATCTAGAGCAGCTGCATCAAAGTCATATTCAATTTCAGAATATCTTCCATCGGAATTAACAGGTATGTTCTTAGTTGGTTTAATTTCATACCAATTAACATCATCATAATCGGAATCATCTACCTTTAATTTAACAAGTACACGAATGTTGGAATTAGATGATGGTCGATTACCAAGAAGATAGATATTCAATCTATCTGCGGGATCATTAAGTGTTACAGTCCTTGTGATATATTGAACATCTGCTGTACTTGAATCATCAAGGTATAGAAAATCATCTCCATTGCGAGTATCATCAGTGATTGTATTAAGAGAAGTAGCTGGGTTATCAATAATATTGCTGATACCCAATAATGATAATCGAGAAAGATCAATCATTGGCGCGATATATTCAGATGTTGTCGATATAGTTGCAGCAAGCTCAATACCACTTGCACTTGCAACACTAACAGGAATATCTAAATATTCGGTATTATTAGCATTGATTGAATATACAGTTCCATTCGATGAAAATTTAATTGTCCAATTAATATTAGTCTTTGGAAGAGTAATATTAGATGAGAAAACATTGAAGTTAGATATTAAGGTATTTGCTGGGACTGTTCCCAGTCCATTAAATGTAACAACTCTTGTAGAAGAAGTATCATACTGTGTTCTGTAAATTGTGAATTTGAAGTCACGATTCTGATCAGGTGTCCATGTTGAAGCATTCTGTGATTTGAATGATACACCTGCATATGGATTCTTATCAATTCTACCTTGACCTGTTACATCATCTCCACCAGTCTCTGCCATCCATAGGCGATAATCAGGTGAATTGGACATAACAACAATTGCATATTCAACACCAGGTTGTAAGTAAACAGGTGCATCAAATTCAAATGATGTTGCAATTGATGCATCTTCTGTAATATTGATTGTATCAATAGTTGGATTCTTAACAACCTTACTGAACGGCACCATATTTTGTGTTGGAATACCATTTTCAACAGTCACTAAATGCACTGTCACTGGAATACTTGCGTGCTTCTTTTGGAAGTATAGATCAACCTTAGTAACAGAAGTACCTGTGCCGATTTCTCCAATGACAAAGGACTGCGCGAGTGGATCAAAATATCTAACATTTACATCTCTATCTGTATCAGTAAGAGTACGTTCCTGTGATAATCTCTGTTGATCGAATTGAGGAATTCTTGTAGAAAGAATAGTTGATTCTTTCGTTTCGATTAATCCAGTTGCAGTATATGTTGCGAATGAATACGTTGTAGCCTCAGTGATGGAATTTTTAGGTGAATCTGTAAGAGTAACATTTCTCTCTCCAGTCTTAAATCTAATACTAGCATTATTTGGAATGAAACATTCGACATTAATATTGCCAGCATCATCAGTAATTAAATCTTGTCTAGTGATATTACGATTCCCCGCATCAAAAATCTCGGCCGCAGTTTCATTCAAGTGAATTTGTGTTGCAGCATCTTTAGCATCATATGGAGTAGAAGAACTTGTTATTTTGCTGCAATAATCACTGATGTCAACACCATCAAAGAATACATACATCTTTGTATTTGGTTTAAACATCGTGCCTTGAATTTCAATTCTACGTGATCGAATGAAAGGCACGAAGGAAACATCTACAACTCTTTCTCCAAGATTTTCCTGTTGCTCTCTAAAGCTCATGGTAGTTCTAATACCATTTCGAGATTCTTCAGTTGTTGTACTCGTCGTTGTGATATTACCTCTAACTGGTCTCCAATCGTTTGAACCAGTTAGTGCTTTCTTAGCTGCAAGGTTAGCTGCACGAGTTGCAGCACTTCCTATATCACTGCGACCAATTTGAATATTCTCCTTTTGAACATCAACACCAACCCAATCAGTTTCCCATTCATTCCATTTAGTACCAAGTGCACCTGATTCATTAGCAAGGAATTGAATTGCATCTGATGCACCAGTTGAATTAACAATTACATCAGGTCTTATTCTTGTCTCTTTCCATTCATCTGTTGAAGGATCGAGTTTAATAACTCCAAGCCATGCAGCCAAATCAAAAGGATTCACACTCTCTGAAATACTTGCGTAAGGTTGTGTGATTAGAGGAACTTCAGTATAATCAAGAGAAACTGTCTCTTGTGATCTATATGCACTTTCTACACCAAACGGTATATTAGTTGTACTATAGGAAGGACGTAAAACACCAAGAGAAGGATCAATCGCACACTTGTAATCAGAATCAAATGGGTTACCAATATTATGACCGATGAAACTATCTACAAGAATACCATTCTTGAATCTCTCTTCTCCACCAGATGTGAAGATTTTCTTTTCGGTAGCCTCCTGTTCGAGCAATGAAAGAGAAGTATAATACTCAAGATTCTTCACTCTCTTTTCGATAGTACCAATGTCTCTCATTGTGTATCGACGATTATCGATAAACTTTGTAGTAATTTCACTAGCATCAAAAGTGTAAGCAGGGACAAATAACTCATAGAGTGACATTGAATCACCTGGTGTTGGTGGTACAACTGGATCAAGTGTAGGTGTTCCTTTCACAACACTGAAGTCTCCAATATTTGAAACAACAACCTTATCATATCTTGGAAGATAAACATCTAGATTGTTGAGTTCTATAACTGTATTAGGATCAACCGAACTTCTAGAATCGGTAGTGGCGACATAAGGTCTAAAGTCTAAGACATCGGCCAAGAACAAATCCTTGTATGTAGGAATCTCGTTATATTCAACATTAACTCCCACTACTTCGTCATCTCCATAACTATTTACAGAGAAGAATTCATTAGGAGTTGTCCATTCAAAATAACGATATACAATTGATAATCTATCATCATTTAGATCATCTGGTCCAGTGTAGGTAATCTTACCATCTTGGTAATAATTATCTCTTTGGCCATTATCTAGTGTGAATTGATTAGTAATATCTTCATTAGGACTACTAGATGTATTTGTAATACTTACAATATCATAGATATCATAATTATCTAAATCTATAGTGGAACCACTAGTAAAAGCAACAGTTGGTGTTTCAGTTTGTGTATAAGATTTTCTTGTCTTAGTACCTGAAGCCGCATCTGATTTTTGTACAGGTGCAACAATAGATGTTACATCTGCACTAAATGTAAGTTGAACGGTCCCGGTGTCATGATCTGCAATATTATCACAATTTATGGCGTTTCCATTTGAGTCTATTCCTATATAATCAGAGAAACTGTCAGATTTGAAAATCTCATTAGCACCGGCAGTAAGCTGCTGCGTGTCACTTGATGACTTTTGGAATGTTCTTTTATAATTTACATGAGCCACTGTCACGGAATCGACAGTATTATGCGGAAGAGGGAAAAGTAGATTATTATTATTCGATTCTAATAGCTCGAATGTACCGATAGGAACAAACTTAAATGTACTTGTAGAAATTGAGGATGCTCCACCTAAGAAACCATCTGTGATATTTACATCATAAATGTATAATCGGTATTTGTCATCACTTACTTTCTCTAATGAACGAACTTTACAAGTACCACCAGTCACACCATTAATTGTATATGTTATACTTTGGTCACTAAAATCTGGTAGGGCATCTATTCCTGTGGCTGCCGCAATATTACCGACAACATAGTTACCAAGAGTAAGTGTAGTAAATGCCGGATTTAATGCTGTAGCAATATTTGATATATCTCTCGCCTTTTCTACTTGAATTTCTTTCTTATTTTGTAGATCAACTCTATAACCTTGTACATAAGCAACTGATGGCTCAAGACCAACACTGTAGTGTTTCTCACCATAAACTGCAGATGTTTCACCATCTAAATCAATTTTTCCAATTGCATCTAAATCTGTGATATCAGAAGTTGTATATCTACCTCTATTTCCATCTTCATCATTCAAATATTCACGAAGATCAAGCTTAAAAGGTTTCAAGCAATAGTCGCCACTTTCTTCAAATGTTCGATTAGCGAATTTTCTATCAAGTTGTGTATATTCAGTACGAGCTGGTTTTACAACAACATCTAAATCTGTTTCAAAGAGTGTTATATAAGATTGAACATCATTAATAAAAGAAACTCCAGTATTATTTGCAACTAGATCATCATCATTGTCACTTAAAAATGCAAGTTGGAAATCAATCTTATAACGATCTGCACCAGGAGCAGTTTCATTAGGTGTTCCTGTAGCATTATCTAATAGCAGTGGATCAGTGACATAGGTGACAACTGTGTCGGTTACAATAAAAGCAACTTTACCATTTAGTGTATAACTTTCTGAAGGCTTAGCAATATAAAGTTCTTCAGCATCATTATAAACAAACTCACCGTTAATAAAATAAACACCAGCATCAGTTTTTGCTACTGCACCGTGACCTGTTGCGGTAACTGTAGAGAATGATATTCCTGTATTAACTAATTCAGTTGAAGGATTTAATGGATCAATGATCGCACTATCTAATTCCAATACATCACTTACATTATATTCTTGAACATTTAAACCACCGCTTTGGATAGATGAATCATATCGAATAAAGAAACGATATGTATTATCTGTAGATAATGCTTCATAGTGAAGAACTGATGCCTTCAATCCTGCATTTGTTTTAATCTTTAAAACCTGATCAATATATGTGATGATTGTTGCAGGAGTAGCTGAACCTGTGCCATTAAATAGAACATCAATATATTTGACATTATTATCTAAATTACCTTTACCATCTAAGATAGGGCCCTCTTTATAAATGCTTTGTCCAAACTTATCAATCTGAGATTGAAGAATAGACTGCATCTGATTCAATTCACGAACCTGAACAGACCTACCTGGTCTAAAAAGAATTCTTAGATAATTTTTTCCTTCGGCTCCAGTAAACTGAACGCTATTAGAATTAAAATCGTCATTATATGGAGCGTCGTTATATGTTTTAATTGCCATTAGAATTGGATAATTAGTTTAATATCTTCTTGCTGATTGCTGTTTCTTAAAATTGCTTTTCTGTTTTCAAGGAATAGAGTTTCACCAGAACCTTGATCATACTCACCTTGTCCCAACGCACTTACTGCATAATTTGCAGTAGTTGTTCCACCAGGAGCAGTAAATGTTACATTGCCAGTCGTAAAAGATTTTTGATTAATGTCACCATTTGAATTTTGGTGATAATAGACACGATTATTTACTATGTCTACATAATCCAAATAACCTCTTGCATTATTCGTACCATGTTCAATGATTGTTCCAGCATCTGTAGGTATACCTGTTACATTTGTAAGTTGTAAATATTGAAGTGCATCATAGATATTTAGTGTGTCATTTGCAGGAGAATCATTATCACTACGAGTTGGTCCCTTAATAAGACTCACTTGTCTGAATCCAATATTAATGGGAGCTTCTCCACCTTCTGCACCAGCATATGATCCATAAAGACCTGCATAGAAAGTAGGAAGATCGCTTTTTGGAGAATAGCCAAACCCATTGATTGGTGCAATTAGGGGCTGAATATTTGTTTCATGGCCATCAACGATTACAGATGCTTCAATATATCCCTTTGGCCACGAGTTCGTCGTAAATGTAATAGATGTAATAACACCGTTTGTAATTGTTACATTATATGGTGGTTGGTCATTTGTTCCATCACGAATAGGATCATCAGCTATCGCTGGAGCACTTATAACAAGAACAGCACCAGCTGCCATTGTTTGTGAAAGGTCATTACTCAAAGTAACTTCCTTAGTTCCAGTGTCAATAGAGTTAATAACCGTGTTGTTAGGAATACCAGCTACTGATGAAGCAACTGAATCACCAACTTGTAGATGATCTATAGCATCTACAACAACGACATCTTGTCCACCAAGTGCTTCTGCTGTCAGTGTAACAGGAGTTACTAGACTTTTTCCAACAAGTCTAATATCTACATCATTAGAAATACTAGTACCACCATCAATAATTTTAAATCCATACACCAATCCACCTGTAGCATTTAGTGAGCTTGTAATATCCGTTTGATCAGTGATATCATTTGGGATATCAATGAATTGATCAGTATAAAAATTAGAATTAGTATTTACCTCACATACATATGCCCAGACATAGTTATCAGACAATATAATTGGATCATGATAAGTTTCTTCTGTAATATTAGTTGTACTAGCAGTATTATTATGATTATTTAAACACACAAAAATCTGATTATTATGTGTCATGTAACAAGGATAATATGCTGTATTTCCTACTGTCTCATAATTAAATACATTAGGATCATAAGGATCATATACTTTATAGACTCTTCCTCTCACCCATTCATTTCTTGGAATAACAGAGAATGTTTCTTGTACCTTTAAAAGAGAGAATAGATTTTTTAATACATCCTTCTTCTCATTAATTGTATTAGTTGGAAGTGGAACTGAATAGGCAAGATCGGTTTCTTCAACATTATTGATTGTTGGCCAAGGTTCTGATTTTCCAATGCCGATGAAATAATCGTCGGTAGTAACATCTCCAATATCGTTAATAAATAACTCTCTTGAATTTTTTCTAAATTGATTTGTAATGATTGCTGACATAATGTTATTTATAAAGATTTAAAGAATGATCTACAAGCTGAGGAGCCATTTTTTCACTGTAGATTCTCCATGGTAATTTATTAGTTCTACAACCAGTTGTTGAGCTAGACGTGTATCCTTCGATATGATTTGCTTCTCAAGACTATGAGCAAAACGAAAGAATGGCAAAACATCATTTATGTCTATTCCACTTTCAAATGTGTCTTTTACCATTTCACCCATTGATTCAACACTCTGATTGTTTGATTTTGCATGACATTCTAATATTTTTTCTGGAGCACATTGCAAAACATACCAGAACGCTTCTCCAAGACCAACGGTCTTTATACATTCATCCATAGTCATTGATTCGCGATTTTCCAATGCCGATAAAAATTTACTTAGACCATCGGCGCACGGGTTATTTACTGTTGTTATATCTTTATATACATTCATGGTTTTAAAAGGTGATTTTACGCTGGTGGCGTAGCAGTGGCTCCGCTCGTAGTAGTAAAGCCACTAGTCGACGTTAATTGATACAGCCCAGAGGATGGAATGGTATATGCACTTCTTGTAAATGTTCTAGTAACACTGAAGTCACCGCGACTTCCTAAGCCTTCTTGACGCGCATAAAAGCTGTTTACTGTATTCGAGCCTGAGGAAAGATTTCTTAAACTTATTGTAATTGATTCAATCCCTTTGCCCAGCGTCCCTGACCAAACTCCAGTAATAGACCCACTAATAACAGTACCTTGAAGATAGTATGATGGATAATTGCTACTCAAAGGTATACTTAACAAACCAGTTAAAGCTGAAGAATTGATAAGACTTTCAACATATTCCTTAGTAACAATTGATTTATCGTCAGTGATGTCAGCAATTTCTCGATCAACTGTTATAGGACCCGTTCCAATATTCGATAACTCAAATTTTCCGTTTGCACCTGGATATCTAAACAGTCGAGCATCGTAATCGCCTCCTGCCGATGCTCCCGAAGAATGAAAATCAATATATGCATTACGATCACCACTTCCCCAATAATTGATTTCAATCCGTTCGCCATTTGTGAAAATATGACCTGTTGTAAGAGTTCCGTCTGCACCCCAATTCGGAGCGCCAGTACTCAGTTTTGCGGGTGTTACTGCACCATCTTCAATCTTAGTTTCGGTGATTGCATCAGTGGCGATCTTATCATTTGTAATCGCACCATTTTCAATCTTTGTGTTTGTGATTGCGCCTGTGGCGATCTTATCATTTGTAATCGCACCATTTTCAATCTTTGTGTTTGTGATTGCGCCTGTGGCGATCTGTCCTTCTTGAATTGTTCTTAACTGCAGCATATTATTTGAAAATACGAATTGTGCAGTATTAATCTCTGTCTCACCAATCTTACCATTCAATATGGTTTGTAAATTACTAATATTGCTGATTGAATGACCGTGACCAATTTGAGAATATCTATCATCATGAAGATGAGTATTTAAAGAATATTGAGAGTGTGTATGACTAGTATCAGCCTTGCCACTAAGAGCAGTATCAATATATCCCTTATTTACTAGTGATGTTGTACCTGTTCCACTCGTGCTTAATGTAGTTGGCTTAAGTAGCTGAATACTATCTTCATATAATTTAAGTACAGATGTTAATGCAGTAGGAGTTCCAGAAGTAACACTACTTTTCAATTGAAAATCTAATAATTCTTGATTACTATCAACACTAGATGAGATTCTAGCTGAAGAACCAGAACGATCTGGGGTACCACCTGTATGATTGAATGTAAGATTAGCATTACCATATCCATCATTGAGTGTAAGACCAATGGTACCTCCTGCATCACTGTTTGCACCCGAATCAACATATCCTGCAATAATGTCGCGGTTTGCTCTTAACACCCCGCCTGTTGTCCATGTTGGTGCACCAGTACTTAGATTATCTTCGAGCGCACTTGCCAAGGAATTGATTGTGGTCTTCTTTGTATCACCTGATTGGACTATAGCCAATACTTCTGTTCCAGCTGGAGTTGAAGCTGATGTGAGTTCTGATATTTTAATTTCAGGCATAATTATATTTATACGATTCTTTTATTTAAATTTATTATTTTATTAAGTAGTCTTGATCATCTTCAGTTTCTATATCTTCAAGAGCTTCAGTGTTCAAGCGAAGATTCTTTAGGAGCGATAGATCAATTAATGCTCCTAAATTATTAAAGACATTTGGATTATTGAAAACTGCTTCTTCAAATGTAGTATTCAAATAAGGCGTGATTGGATTTTGATCTAAAAATTTAATATTCTCTAGATAATCTTCTCGTGCAAATGCGTTTCTATCCTTTGTCGATCTATGAAGAAGGTGAAGAGTTGAAAGTACCATTCTTTGATATGTAGGATCATTAGGTCCAAGATCAAATTCAAGTGCCTCAATAATCATCTCAAGGAATCTAAGATCACCTGTTAACCAACCAGGTTGAAATAGTGGCATGTGATGAGCATCGGCATCAGAATCTAATATCGATGGTGGTGTCAATCCTTCCATCCATCTCAAATCAACAAGTGGATCATTAGTACGATAATTCCCCTTATATTGTGTTGGATCAAATGTATTCTTATATTGTCTTAGTGCCTGATCAAATTCAACCTTTGGTCCGATCCAATTATTATCAACATTAAGAATGTATAGAACAGCTGCAAAGAATTTTAATCCTGCAGGGTGAACCATTCTTATGAATTCATTCTCCCACTGATTAGAAGATAATGCTACATTCACAACATAGGAAAACTCTTGCCAGAAATCTCCATCATGTAATCTATTCACATCAGAGGCAAAACTCCGACGATCATTATAACTTCCAATATCTTTAGTGGTGTATGTGTGCTGTATCGTGTTACCTGAGGTGAACAAGTCCGATTTTAAATCGCCCCACAAAACCTTTTGTTTATCCACTGCGAATCCAGTGGTATATATCGCGTTGATTCCAATTGTTGGACCAAAGCCAGATTCATCTAATTCTGGTTCGTCAAATGTCCAGAAACTTTCAACAGCATGACCTGTTAGAAGATTGAGTGTATATGCTTGATCATTTTTCTCAATGAGTGTAGAACCGTTAATAAAACTTCCCTCTTGATTATCGAATTCTATTTGATAAAAGTTATAAGCAGCGGACAAATAATAATTATAAACCTGTAGTATTTCAGATGGAGTCAATGAACTATTATAATACTGAATATTGGACATTATTCCTTTGAAAAAATATCTATTACCAGTCCATCTACCAATGTTGATAGGTGTTTGATCAGTAATATTTAAATGTACACTTGTATCACCTGAGATAATGGTTTCAAAATTTCCTCCATCAACAGAAACTTTAATATATCCACCTTTTCTTGCTTTTTTACCCATCATTGCAACAGTGTAATATTTGCCATTAGCTGGTACACTAGTATTAGATGCAAATATAAATCCATAATTGGGTACAGGTGTATTTACAAATGCATTCAATGTAGAATGATCATTGAACCATTCGATATCAGCAGTGAAAACATCTTCACTTGTATCTTCTGAATAACATAAGATTACACCTTCATCTGGGCCTTGTCCAACACCCAGTATATATTTCCTTGCACCTTTGAATATCCATTTATTTCCATCATAGTAGATAACTGCACATGGCCAATTATTTGGAGTTCCAAAGCCGGAATTTTCATCGAATGAATAAGTATTCTGGGTCGACGATGATCCATTAGTATAAAATACATTTGTATCTACATAAAATGGCTTACCATTATATAATCCAGTATTTCCATCATAAGCAGTATTTTTATAATATATACCACTTCGATCTCCATAGAAGTCTGTCGTGGCTTTGAAATCTGAAATATTTATATTATTACCAGATTCTTTAATCATAGGATTACGTATGTTATTCCACCACCGACCAACTTTTCCGTTTGATGCTTTTATGTATAATTCGTGTGCTTCATATGGACTTCCTCGTTCGGTTGCACTGAATATATTTTGTGTAGAAGTACCAGAACTGTCTTCTCTTCTTATCCTTGCAACAATCGTGTGTTCATCTGTAATAGGAATATCAGTTCCTCTATTTCCTATACTAATATAATCGTTGCTACCATCAAATCTTATATCTTGAGATTCTGGTTGATATTCAAGTCCATTTTGAAATGTACCAACCCAAGGATAATCAGAAATTGATATCCAATTAGTAGATGTAGTATTTTGTTTAGAATCAAACCCCATTACCATACCATCAGTAATGTTATCATATTCAAACTCTTTATCTACATTCACATAATTAGAAAGTTGACCCTCTCCAAGTACAACATCAGAATTATCCTTGATCTGAAAAACGGTATTAATCGATTCATTTGTCAATTTACCAGATAGTAGATTACCGACCAATTGTATCTCATCCTTGATATTACTAGGTTCCCAATCACCTTCAGATAATTTAAATAATTTTTCCTTCGGATATGTCACACTTGCATACTCATCAAAGAAGATTCGGAAAAATGTATATAGACTATCTTCAGAACCTCGAATTGAATAAAATTTTACTATCTTTTTATATAGAGAAACTTTATCCAATACATTTGAATTTGGAACATTTTTAGCAATCTCTTCACCAATCGAATCAAGATACTCGTTAGAAACTCTATCAATATCATGATTATCAATGATGCGATTAATTTCGCATGATGGCAATCCATTCGTGTTTAGATAATCATAATAATCTTCAAGAAGAGTAACAAGGCCCTTTGCCTTATTCACTATTGCTTGAGGTATTATCGTGTTGACACGAGTAGTCTCTGTATTATGAGGCTTGCTTATATTAGAAGCAGATGCTATTGCGATATGAGCCATTCTTAGCGGTGTCTATTAAAGGTTTTATAATCAATTGCTCCAGATGAACCCGAAACTGAAATAGTATCAACATCGGCTATAACTTGAGTTTTGTCAATATCAATTGATAAAAGATTATTTCTTTTTGAAACAATATCATTCGATGCAGGAGAAACATAAATATTAATGGATTCATTCTGCTCAACAGGAAGTGGATTAATTTTTACAGTACCCTCTTTCATGAATATTGTACCAATTGATTTATATACCTTTATTCTTTCTCCCGAACTAGTTTCTCTGTATGCAAAGATGTTTCTCTCATTTGTGGAACCGTTCTTAATTTCATCTGCAAGTTTATATGTTACACCACCAAATATCCAAGAATCAGAACTGATAATAGATTCTTCTTCATCAATATTTCCATAAAGTTCCATATCAAAATCTAATTCAACTGGCGTCAAGTTACCATAGGTTATATCAAGTGTTTTATATATGAATACACGAACAAAGGAATTTAAAATAGAAAAATCAGAATTATCAATCAGTGAAAGTAATTGTGAATATCTAAAAATATTATCAAATTGTTGTAGTTGATTTATATTATAATCTTCAATCACACCACGAACCTTTGTCTCAAGTTGACCTCGAGATAAACTAGTTCTATTAGAATCATATTTAAATAAAACATCAAAATATAAGTATGTATATTCTGGATCAACTATCTTAGGTAAGATGGCGATAATCTTTTTATCTTTCAACAGAGATTCAATCGAGTCCTTCTGTTGAACACTTAATGTTTCACCATCGACAGGTTTACCACTGATGAATACTTTTCCAAATTCTGGCGGATTGTTATCCTGTCCACCCCAGATAGAAAGTGTTTGAATACCTGTAATATTCTGAGAAATAATTGATTTATAATCATCAATTGTTACAGTTCTATTCTGAGCAACAAAGGAAAGTGGTGCATTAAATCGAATAGATTCAACACCCTCTTTTTCAGCGCCCTCAGAAGATTTAGATATTAGTGTAATATTAGGAGAAATACCTGAGCCTACCCAATCGAATATGGTAGCACCATTTGCTTCTGAACCAAGTGTGCTAATATATTTGAAATCGATAATATTTAATCTATCAGGTTTCTTGCCAAAAACATTATCTCCAAAAGAAACTTCATAATTCCCAGAATAATTTTCAGTTATAAAATATATATTAGAATCTCCTGTCACTCCACCAATTTCATTGAAAGGTATGTAAGCTTGAAATGAATTACTCCTTGCATTTTCATATACATTTACATCAAGATTTGAAATATCAATGGTATCATCATCAATCTCAAATTTCTGACTTAAATTAATATCATCAACAACATATTTGTTATGCTTAATTCTACCTTGATAGATTTCTACATTTGGGAAAGAATATACATCATTTACTATATCAAGCTGAGCTGTATAATCTTCAACCGTGATAAATGTATATGTTATATCATTTAGAACCGTTGTAAATTTGGCACCAGATATAAGTGTATAAGATTCTCTCCCTTCATTGATTGAACTTGGAAAAGAAAGTGCCAGCGTTGCTCTCGATGCTGTGCGACTACGTGGTGTATAACCCAATAGTTTAGCACGTGATACAACATTAGATCTTATCTGAGCCGAATCAATGAATGATTCATTCAAAGAATTATGTGCTAGAATAGCATTATAGTGTGTATTATATGCAAGGACATCTAGCATCTGATTCAAGCCTGAACCTTCGAAATCCCAGTCTTCATATGCACCCGATTCGTGTTGTTTAAAATATGTTATCAGATTATTTTTAATCTGATCAAAATCTAACTCTGTTACGTTAAGCTGTTTCATTTATTATCTTAATCTCTCTAAATAAAAATTAATTTCTTGGGGAATTTCTGAGAAAATAACTCTAAATCCAATTATTATATTATATGCATTCCTATCAGAATTATCAAAAACTTGAACAGTTATATCTGTGACTCTTGGTTCATATCTTTTTAATACTGTAATTATTTCTGATTTAATAGCAGATGCTGTGAATACATCCGCAGGCTCGAAAAGTAGTCTCGTGATATTAGAACCTACCTTTGGTTGAAAAGGTCTTTCTCCACGATTTGTGAGAATCAGATTTTGAACAGATTGTTTTACAGCATCAATATCCTTTAATGCAATTATATCTTTATAGTTAGGATGTACATCTTTAAAGTTTATAGGTAGATCTGAGTATAGATCACGCTTAGAGACATTGGAAGTCCTATTCTTATTATAATCTGAGAGTACATTCGACATATAATCTATTTATAAGAATTTACCTAACATATCAAGCCTTATACTTTCTTAAATCATCTATAATAGCTTCATGTTTAAGCTGGATCTTGGCATAACCAACTAATACTCCATCATGACTACTAGTGTTTGTAATTATTAAAAGCCTCGACTGCATCTACGTATCGTGAATTTATTTCTTTCACCTTGGGCCACCATTTCATACCATCTACAATCGCAGGGGTGATTGTCACAACACCGTTATTAAATGTAATTCTGTTGTAATGCATCACGTGTCCTTCTGCATTTGGATCAGCTTCCTGCTGCGCCGCCAGAAATTCCATTGCATCTATACCAACTTGCATACCTTGTATGTGCATTGTATAGTAATGAAAGATAAGCTTTTTATTATAGAATGCCGTCTTCCCGTCGTTGTAATATTGCCACTTTTCCTCAATCAGTTCCTTTTCAGCACTCGAAGCAACAGAGTTATAATACTCACTTTCCTTTAGATTTGCCTTTGCAATTTTCTCCTTGAGCTTTTTGTATTTTTTATTAAGCGCCATTTTCTTTTCGCTTTTAGCGTATTTTTTTATTGCAGGTAAGAATGGTGCAATCAGCTCATCAATCTCTTTCCTATAAGGTGCTAGATCATCGAGCAACTCTGAAAAAGATTTCTCGATTAGACCTGACTCGCTTACCTGCTTCTCCTTCTCTACAACAGTAGGTACAACTGGTGCGACCTTCTCTGGTATATCAGCAGCCACAGTTGGTTCTTCAGTCTTCATCTTAACCTCTTCTACTTTACCTTCAGCACTCACCTTAGGTGCGTCGATATTGGGTACATCCTTACAGAAATCGAACTCCGGCACACCACCCGTAATATTACTGACAGCGCCGCTCACGAAATCATTAAGATCTTCTTCAAAGTTATCGACTAAACTCTTTGCCGCAGACACCTTATCCATAAGACCATCTATATCGATATCAGGTAGAGCATCGCCCCACCGTTCTTTAAATGCTGCCTTCGCTTCTGCAAGCTCTTTACCCACCTTGCCTTTTAACCCATCAAGTTCTTTTTTGAAATTCGGAATCGCGGGCGGCTTGGGAACCGCAGCAAGTAGAGCATCTTTCATCTCATCTGCCTTCGCTTTGAGATCTGCCATAGCACCTGCTCCCAAAGATTGCATCTCCGCAACCTTTGAATTCAGAGCATCTTTCTTCGCATTAAGAGCATCAAGCTTAGCGTTACTAGAACAGTTAATAGCCATATTAATTTAAGTCAATTCTTGCACCATCAATATCTACATTAGATGGAGTTGTTATTACAATATTATTCAGTGCATCAATATCGATGTCAGAATTTGTGTCAAGTTTCATAGTAGAATCAGAAACTGCTGTAAGAGTACCGCCTGCGGTCATTGTGAAATTGCCGATTGCTGTAGTGCTATTTGAACCATTTACTGTAGTATCAGAATTTAATATAATAGCAAGTTTATGATTGCCAGTGATGTTGGTTGTGCTATCGACCACTACATCCCTTATTTCATTACCGCCTATGCGTGACGTAAAATTCTCCGCTACATTAATACTACGCTCTTGGTCGATTTCGATTAATTCGTTCTGACCAATCTTACTCGTGCGTGTACCTTTCACATATTCTGTTTTGTCTCCTTCGACTTCGAGATGGTAATTCCCTTTGACAAGAGTTTTCATATCACCATCAACAGTCAAGTTCACGTTACCTTTGATATACATGTTCTTACTCTTAAAGGTAACCTCATACTCATCGCCAACAACAGTCACGGTCTTATCTCCGTTAGATACAATCTCTTCATAAGTACCAGAGGTATGGAAGTTAGACAATCTCTCATAATTCGGAGTATCATCAATCTCTTTTATATGACCAGACTCAGACTCATGCACATGATTCGCAGGATAGACAGGATTAATAATCTCTTCAAGTTTGCGATTCTCCCAAGTACTTCTATTATAATAGGTATCATCTTTGTCGGGTGATATGGAAGTAACTCGCGGAGGTATCGCAGTTTCAATCTCTTCTTGCCTTATATCCTCCTTTGTTACATAAGGTTGAGATTGACTGTATTTAGATCGAGCTGCACGAGGTGTATCGACATCTTCAGCTATATAAGATGCCCTTGGATAAAAGCCATTGGGGTCATTGAAACCAACTTCTACATTAGCAACACTAGTTACACGAGATGGAACAGAACCTATAATAAGAGGATCTTGTGCATTTGTACCATCTCGAAAGAATCCAACTACCCAACTTCCTTGAAGTATACCAGTTGCAGATTGACCTATTCCAGTCATACTTGCAGAGGTAATAGGTAACATTACATGTGCCCAAGGCAAGTCTTCTGTTGAGATATTCTGTTTATTTTCTGTATGATAACCAAAACACCTTACTTTATAACGACCCATCTCTTCGGGATCATTAATATCTTCGATGACACCAGTGAACCAGTGAAATCCTTTACCATATATAAAATCGTCGTGCATAATATTATTTACTTATATCAATTGAAAAGGAATCACGTTTCACCTTTACACTAGTATAATATTTACTTTCGTTAAAGGTATGAATCGTAGAGACAATCATATATCTACCCGATAGGTGTTCATCCCATAAATCACGTGGATCTTTATCGATCATCTTTTTCATACTTTGTGGATCAATAGCTCTCTGAAATTTAAGATCTATAACACGACCTGGATTCAATCCCATATCTCCACATAATACTATTTCATGTGATTTAGTATCAAGTACCTCATGATATGCCTTTGTTATCCCCTTTGTCTCTTTTCTCAGAGCATTAAAATTTTTCTCTGTATTATAAGCGCCAGTATTAATACTTGTGTATTCACAGTGTGCTTCCGATAGAGTATCAATCTCTTCAGATGAAGAACGGAATGATTTAGATAATACTGTACCGTCTTCTAAAGAATTATCTTTTGATAGTAAGTCTTTATTATATTCATAGATATAATTTGTATATGTCTTTGAAGTATAATCAAGATAATTATTTTTTGAACCAAAGGCACCTTCTTTACCTTGAAACATCTTACCAATATTGAGATCAGATGCAAGCTCCATTATTCTCTTAGATCTTTCTAGATAATCCTCACTTGTCTGTGCATTTTTTGCAAATCCTTTAGTATAAATATATTCTCCATATGGCTTCTGTTCAATGAATGATGACAGAGATGATAACTGTACATTACCCCATAGTGTTTGAAATAAGAAGAACGGCGCAAGCTTCTCATCAAATGTCTTTGAAAGAAACCAGTTGGCTGCATTAAGAGGTGCTTGAATATTAATAATACCCTTTGATCTTGAAATCGGCGCGCCAGTTAATTTAAATTTATCTTTTGGTACTTTAAGATCATTTACAATTATATTTTCTATTTCATCTGAAAGAAGTCCATCATATGAACGAGAAATTTTTCTAAAAGATGATGTATATGCATGTGGTGATATTGCGGATAAACTATACACATGTCTGTGTTGACCAGATCTACCATATAATGGATATTCAGTAACAAACAAGAAAAGATCAATTATTTCAACAGGCTCTCCCGTCGTAAAAGCAGATTTTCTTTCCAACTTTAACTGTATGGTTTCTTGTCCTGTAATTGGAAATTCTTCAAAGAAATTAGCGGAATCATTAATATCAAATTTAGCAACTATACTATTCATGTATAGACTTTCGCTAATAGTGAATTTGACAACAAGATTGCGAATATCCTTTTCTACACCCTTATAATTTCTAATAAGAATTTCTTTACAGTTGAAAGAATCTGGTGTTGGTGCTTTCTTAGAACCTTGTTCTAAAACATTTATATTTGAAGATGGCATTATGATTTAATAAGTTCTTTATATCTATCAACAAAATCGTCAATGACTTCTTTTCGGATAATTCTTATTTTTCTTCTTTCAAAGTTTTTCTCTTCTTCATATTCTAAATACGAAATACTAGTAGATATAGGATTTGGTCTATAAATGAAATATGAACCACTTGTATATGTATTGGTATATGTATCATTTGTCACATCAGTCACTAATCCCTTTGTAAAGGATGAATAAACCTCTTCATATTCCTCAAGCTGTCCTCTCATATAAGGCTCTATCTCAAGTTCAGAAAGATCATATTCTAAATTATATGCTTGGAAACCAGAGATAATACTATTTTCTTCAATGTCAGCATCTAAATAAAATTTCGGAGCATTATAAGCTTTTGCGAATACTTTTCTACTTTCAAAAATAATGGACTGGAAATATTCAGTATAAAATAATTCATAATATTCTGGTGTATCAAACACGATCCCATCTTCTTCTAAATCTCTAAGAGTAAAAGAATAATAAGAGGTTGGATAATTTTTCTGCGTCCAAAGATATATACTCTTTAACCAGTCAAGTCTTTGTTTTTCAAACTCTTCATATTCTTCACCTTGATATGGATTTTCTTTATACCGAAGTCTGAATTTATCTTTAGCTAAGAAAGATGTACTCGATACATCATGTACCCAGAGTTGTAGGGAATTGATATCATATTTTAAAATCTCTGCACTATTATTATCTTCATCGATAATCTCAACGTTAGTAAAATCTAACCCACCCATATAATCGATATGTTCTAGAGTATCTTCACCGTCAATTATTACTCTCTTTTGAATTGGAGCAAAAATTAATACAGAATAATCACCATACTCTTGATCAATCCATGACTTGTGTTGATTGTATTCCATCGGCCATGAATTAAGACCAGATTTAAGAGAATCATTTGTGACAAAGAATGTCCAATAATAATCAGGTGTCCCATATAATCTACTTGACACTGTATCAGGTCTTTCTCCATTCTTTATCTCATAAAAAGTATATGTAGATGCATTATCAATTAATACTTCATTAACATCTACATGACGAAAGATATCAATCACATCATTGATAATACCATCAGATAAAGTATTATATGATATTGCTGGAAACTGTTTAAAAAATGCCATATTTAATTTCCTCCTTCACCTGTTACTTCTATATTTTCTCCACCATCTGGCGGCGGGGATAATGTCGTTGTTCCTGCCTTAAATCTTCCAGAGCTTTCGTCCGCGACTATACCTCGAGCATCATCTTTCTTAATATTTAATATATCAGTTCTATTTAGAACTCGTGTTTCTTGGAAGGTGAGAGTAATATCAACTTCAAGTGGTGCATCATCATTGAAATACATATTTGATGTTGAATTAAACACAGATTCTATATTAGTCAAGTAACATGACCAGATTCCTGGTATATATGGATTCTCATCACCACCAGAGTTTATAAATTTGATAGTCCAAGGACATGGATATGAGAGATAAAAATTTGACCCTTCTGTAACATTAGCAGCATATGAATATTTTCTAAATAAATTATGTATATCTCTAATCTGTACAGCCTCTGGTTGTGATCTTGCAACTAACTTGAATGTAAAGGAAAAATTTCTAATATTATTACCTTCAAATGTTGTATTACTATTTGGATTGACTAT
>Ga0228670_1000594_pt1 | contig 19734 bp, 22 predicted proteins | sample 85DmetaG_FD_182785 | JGI IMG/M metagenome (GOLD analysis project Ga0228670, IMG submission 182785) | Seawater microbial communities from Monterey Bay, California, United States - 85D | ecosystem: Environmental > Aquatic > Marine > Coastal | place: USA: California | collected 2016-10-13
GAGCGCCAGTCCAGGTGGCGCCATAGCCTACCGACTCGCCGGCGGCGATCTCGCGCACCGAGATAACGGCAGACTCAAAGGACATCACTGGCCGCAACTGGTCGGCATTGGTCTGGGGCTGGGCAAAGGGTGAGTTGCCATAGAGCATATAGCCGGGGCGCTGCCAGTCGCGCTGGGCGGCGGGCCAGGCCAGTATGGCGGCAGAGTTGGCCAGGCTGGTCAGGGGCAGTGACTGGTCGCTGTCTCTGGGCAGGTGCTGGTCAAAGGTGGCTATCTGTTGACTGGTGGCCTGATTGTCTAGGTCATCGGCACAGGCAAAGTGGGAGGTCACCACAATCTCATTGTGCACATTGCGGCTGTCTTTAAGGGCGCTATAGGCGGCTGGCAGATCTGCGGGCTGAAAGCCCAGTCGATGCATGCCGGTGTCCACTCCCAGCCAAACCTTGATCTGGTGGCTGAGGTCGGCGGCTAGTATGGCGTCTAGCTGGGGCTGGTTTTCTACCATCAACCACAGATTATAGTGCTCGGCCTGCACCACTTCGTCGGCGGTAAATGTGCCTTCTAGCAGCAGAATAGGCTGGCTGATATTGGCGTCGCGCAACGCAACTGCCTCTTCGATACAGGCCACCCCAAAGGCCGGGGCCATTGAGGCCAGGGCGGTGGCTATCTCTACGGCGCCATGGCCATAGGCATTGGCTTTGACCATGGGTATGGTCTGGGAGCCAGGTGCCAGCGACTCCGCCAGGCCATAGTTATGGCGCAGTGCGTGCAGGTCGATAATAGCTGCTGTGGGTCGCGACATGGTTTCCGGTTACCTGGTATTTACTGTTTAGTAGTCAAACTTGCCGGCGCTATACAGGGCCTGGGCGCGCAGCCACATATCGCCCACTTGGCCATCGCCAACCGGCACGCCATCTATCTCTATTACCGGGGCAATCTCTTTGGACGAGCTGGTAATCCACACCTCGTCGGCACTGCGCACTTCGTCCATGGTGACTACCCGCTCTTCAACGGCAATATTGCCATCGCTGCGCAATGTACCCAGCACAATTAGCCTGGTGATGCCGGCCAGTTTCTGGTTGTCCAGCAATGGGGTAATGACCACATTGTCTTTAACAATAAACGCATTGCAGGCGCTGGCTTCGGTTAATTCATTGTTAGCATTATAGAGCAGAGTTTCGCCATGGCCGTTTTCGTAGCCCTGTTGAAAGTGCAGTACATTGCCCAGCAGCGCGGTTGATTTAATCTGGCAGCGGTCCCAGCGCAGATCCTGGGTGCTGGTGACTTTGTAGGGCTTGGCCAGCGCTTTGTCGGCCACAGGTGGCGGGGCAATTTCAAAGGCAAAGGCAAATACTGTGGGGCTGACTGCTTCGGGAAAGGCATGGAAGCGCTTGGTGTCAGCACCGCGGCTCACATGCAGGTAGATACCCAGATTACCCGAGCCATTTTTGGCAATTAATTGATGGCACAGATCGGCCCATTGCTGCTCGCTCCAGTCGAGTTTAATACCCACTGCGGCCAGGCCGTCCTGCATGCGCGCAATATGGGGTGCAAAACCAACCATTTTGCCGGCGTAGGAGGGCACCACTTCGTAGATGCCGTCGCCAAACAAAAAGCCTCTGTCCATGGGGGAGATTCTGGCTTCTTCCAGGGGCAGATAGTTGCCGTCTAAATACGCGATACTCATAGTGGGGCCTTAATACTCCGTGTGTTAGTACCAGTTTGATTGCGCAAAAATGGTATCAGTGAGACTTGTTTTGCGCAAAGCGGAATCTTTGTAAAAGTTTGTTAGATACTGCGGGCTTTAGCAATAACTCTTACGGGTATACCTGTTTGCAGTAAAATTTTTTTTGGTCAACAAAAGCCGCTGATCTTTCTTAGCTGATCTATAAGCTGTTCGCTTATTTCTGAATCCAGACCATCCTCGGTTAAGGTGTTTTCTCTGCTCACGCCGTCAACGCTGCCATGGCCGCTCAGGTAGCGCAGCACGGCGATATTATCCCAGCTAGCTAGCATATCTGTACCACGGGCAGAGGACAGCAGGGCAATCAAACCATGGGCCGCCCAGTTGGAGACATCGGCAATGACTAGTTCGTCGCAGCAGGTGGTGGAGGGCATAATATCCAGGGCAGTCAGTGTGTCAATTACATTACCCATGCCAATCTCATTGCCACCATCGCCTATGCCTATGGTGGGGCAGCTTGCCAGATTTAAAAACTGATCAAAGCTGGCGCAGTTGGCGCTGATATCTTCGCCGCGCATATTGCAGTAGTTGCCCTGGGCATTAAGGCCGGGGCGCTCGATAGAAATAATCAGATCCGGTTGCCATTGGTCCAGAGCCTGGCGGGCTTCCTGCTCGCGGTTGGCGGTGTCAGCCACGGCAATTTTATGGGTGGCAAAGTCATTTGCCAGGCAGTCGGCCAATGGTGCGCCACAGACCAGTAGCGGATTGCCACCGAGTTTTTCTATCGCCTGATAGAGGGCAATGGCTCCCAGGGGGCCATCGGTTTCGAAGGTATTGCCGACCGGAAATCCGGTGCCGATAAGCACCCTGGCGGTATCTGTGGCCAGGGCCTGTTCGATCAGCTGTGCCGCGCGCAGAAAATACCCGGGTTGCAGTGCGGCCTGCACTGTTTGCATGCCTCTGGGATTGCGGGCGACCATTAGATCTTCGATCTGGTGGCTAAGACTTTCTATGACTGAGGCTCCTTATCAATATCAACAGGCTCAAACTCAGTGCAATCAAATAGCCGTTGATTGAGCGCAAGTAAGTTATGCGCCTGCTCTATACTGATAGCCTCAAAGCTAACAGTGCCTCCGGGTGTCACCTGAGCCAGTTTGCCCAGATCCAGTGACAACACTGAGCCTATTTTGGGGTAGCCGCCAATGGTTTGGCGATCGGCCATCAGCACTATGGGTTGACCATCGGCTGGCACCTGTATGGCGCCCAGGCAAATGCCCTCGGATAGAATGCCGTCTAGCGATGGTTTTATGGCCGGGCCATTGAGGCGGTAACCCATGCGGTCGCTGCTGTCGGTTACCTCATAGGTCGAGCTAAAAAATAGTTGTTGCTGCACCGCGCTAAAGGCCTGCTGCTGGTAGCCCAGTATGACGCGGCAATGGGCGCTGTTATCTGTACTGAGGGTTGGCCGTTGCGACTTGGCAAGGCGATGGCTTGGTGGCTGTTGTTTTAAATTGAGGCAGGGCAGTTGATCGCCAGCTTGCAGTGGTTTGCCATCCTGATGCAGCCCACCCAGACCCTCGCGGGCCACTGTGGACTGGCTGCCAAAGCTGGGACTGGCCTGAAAGCCTCCGGCCACAGCCAGATAGCCGCGGCTGCCTGTGTGGGCAAAACCCAGCTCGATGCGGTCGCCAGATTTGACGCTGTGGGTTTGCCACAGGGCGGCGGGCTGTTTATTGATGCTTAGCGGGATGGCTGCGCCGCACAGAGCAATGCTGGTGTTGGTAGTAGCTTCCAGCACCAGGCCGCCAATGGTCACTTCTATGGCTGCGCACTGGGGCGAGTTATGGCACAGGCGATTGGCCCAGTGAAAGCTCTGGTTATCCATGGGGCCGCCGGTGGTCAGGCCTATGCTGTGTTGACCAAAGCGGCCATGGTCTTGCAGCAGGCTATAGATGCCGGGTTGGATTACGCTAAAGCCCATCATTGGGGTTCTCCGCTCTCAATAATCTCACCGCCGAGGGCAATAAACTCCTCCCGATCAATGGCTCTAAAGGTCACTCTGTCGCCCACCTGCACGGGCATGCTGGGCTCGGCACTGGGGTCAAACATGGGCTGGGGGCAGAGGCCAATCAGGTTCCAGCCGCCGGGGGACTGGGCCGGATAAACCGCGGTCTGACGATCGGCAATGGCTACTGCACCTTTGGGTACTTTCTGTCTGGGGGTGGCTAACCTGGGTGCGGCTATACGCTTATCTACCTCACCCAGATAGGCAAAGCCCGGGGCAAAGCCGATGGCATAGACGCGGTATTCGGTCTGCTGGTGAATCTCTATAACCTCGTCTACTGAGAGTTTGGCTCTGTCGGCCAGAGACTGCAGATCTGGGCCTGATTCGCTGCTGTAGTACACCGGTAGACTCACCAGGGCGCCAGTCTGGCTCTGCTGTTTGTCTGTGCCTAACTGCTGCAGAGCCTGACGAATCAGGCTGCGCACCTGAAAGTGATCGGTCAATGCTGGTTGATAGGTCACCAGCAATGAGCCGTAGGAGGGCACCAGGTCAATTAACCCGTCGCTCAGTGACTGTTTGAGATGCTCTGCGGTCTGCGCAATCTGCGCGGCGATCTGTGCACTGGGTTTGTCGGCAAAATAGACAATCAGCGAATTTTCGCCTGCGATCGAAATGGGGAATTGCTGGGTCACTGTAATTTACTGGCTAATCAGTTGACGGATTTTTTCGATGGCATTGACGCCATCCATATTGTCACCATGGACACATAATGAGTCTGCCTGTAGCTCCAGCTGATGGCCGCTGATGGTGGTCACTGTACCCTGCTCCTGTAGCTGAACCACTTGCTCGAGCATTTTCTCTCTGCTGTGCACCGCGCCCTCTTTGGCTCTGGACAGCAGGGCACCATTGTCGTCGTAGCAGCGGTCGGCAAAGGCTTCGAATAGTACGTCAAGACCAAAAGCCTGAGCTTCCTGGCGATGAATTTCTGCATCTGGTGTGGCCTGCAACATAAAGGCCAGGGGCTGGTGGCACTCGGCAATAGCCTCCATAACGGCACTGCGAATATGGCCATCGGCCATCATATCGTTGTACAGGGCGCCATGGGGTTTCACATACTGCACCTCTATGCCCAGATTGGTGGCCATGCCGGTAAGTGCTGCTATCTGATATTGCAGCAGGGCGATAAGCTCTACCGGCGGTATTTTCATTGAGCGGCGGCCAAAGCCAGAGATATCCGGATAGCTGGGGTGGGCTCCCACCTGCACATTATTGCGCTTGGCGGCGAGCAGGGTTTTCTTGATAACCACTGGGTCACCGGCATGAAAACCGCAGGCGATATTGGCCTGGTCGATAAACGGCATAACCTGATCATCAAGGCCCATTTTCCAGGCGCCGAAGCTTTCACCGAGATCGCAGTTTAGTAGTAATGGCATGCTGTTTCCTTGGTCGTGGTTGTAATGCTCTCAGTCCTCTGCCAGCTCAGTGTTCTTGAGATCTGTCACCAGCATATAACCCGGACTGTGGGTAATACAAAACGGCGGCTTGGCATTTTCCAGAGCCACCTGGGGGGTTACACCACAGGCCCAGAACAATGGGTGCTCGTCCTCTTTGATGGTTACCTTGTCACCATAGTCCGGCTGGTTAATATCTGTAATACCAATTTCCGCTGGGTTGGCATAATGAATGGGCTCGCCATGCACCGAGGGGAAGCGGCCGCTTATATCCACAGCCTTTAGAGCTTCTTCCGGAGCAAAGGGGCGCATGCTGACTACCATTTGCCCGGCAAAGGGGCCGGCGGGGGTGCAGTCTATATTGGTTCTGTACATGGGCACATTGACCCCTTCGCTGATATTGCGCACATCCAGCCCTGCGGCCACCAGGGCCTCCTCGAAGGAGAATGAGCAGCCGAGCAAAAACACCACCAGATCATCGCGCCACAGGTCGGAGATATCAGTGACCTCGGCACTCAGTTTGCCCTGCTCAAAAACCCTGTAGCTGGGGATATCGGTGCGTATATCTATATCCTCACCCAGTTTGGCGATGCTGTATTCGCCGGGCTCGGAGACGGCAATCAGTGGGCAGGGTTTGGGGTTGTCCTGACAAAATTTTAGGAAGTCTGCGGCCCAATCGCTGGGCAGAATCACCATGTTGCACTGCACATAGCCTGGGCAACAGCCGGAGGTATTGCCCTGAAAGTCGCCACTGCGAATTTGCTGGCGCAGTTCCCGGGGCGGGATATTTTGTGCTTGCTGTGACATAACAATCCTCGTCGTGATCCTAGAGTCTAACAAAGCTGGCAGGCAAACTCACCAGCTGTAACCCAGAGGTGGTAGATGCTGAAACTGTAGGTCAGAGCCGCGCTAGCTAGCGCCAGCGCTCTGCCCAGGCATCCAGCACCCGCTGTGCATACCAGGTCTGGCCATAGCTACCATTGTAGCGGGCCAGTGCCTCGGCAAGGCGGCCCTGCTCCAGATCGAGATAATATTTGAGAATGGTGCAGCCGTAGCGCAGGTTGGTCTGCAGATTGATCAGGTTGTCGTCGGGGCGACCGATCTCATTTTTCCAGAACGGCATAACCTGCATTATTCCCTGGGCACCGGCGCTGGAAACCGCGTAGGGGTCGAAGCCGCTTTCAATCTCGATCAGTGCCAGGACTATTTCTGGTGCCAGACCGGCTCGGCTGGACTCACTGTGGATCAGGGTTAAAAGCTGCAGTCGCTGCTCTGGGTTGCTGATTAGCTTGGCCAGATGAAAGTCTTTGGCAGTCAGCCACACCTGGGCATCGTAATGGTTATCAAACCCCCGGGCGTCGGCGGCCGCCAGTTTAAGTTTGTTGATCAGGCCGGGGTCGGGCTCGGCGATGGCTGAGGTGCAGAGGGTGACAGTAGCAAACAAAATAATCAGGCAGGCCAGGGCTCTGGCCCAGCACTGCCTGAATGCAAAGTTGGGAGTTGCGCTATATTTTGAGGTTTTCCGCAATAAAGTCATCCAGCTTATCCATAGCTATATGTTGGTTTTCCGTTTCGCGACGACTGCGATATTCCACTGTGCCATCTTCCAGACCGCGATCGCCAATCACTATGCGGTGCGGTATGCCGATCAGCTCTATATCGGCCAGCATGCCACCCAGTCGCGCCTTGGGCTCGTCCATAAATAACACTTCATAGCCAGCGTCGCTGAGTGTTTGGTAGAGATTCTCGCAGGCCTCTTTGACCTTGTCGGACTTGTGCATATTGATGGGCACAATGGCCAGCTGGAAAGGGGCGATGGCGTCTGGCCAGATAATGCCATTGTCATCATGGTTCTGTTCAATAGCAGCGGCAACAATACGGCTAACACCAATACCGTAACAGCCCATACTCATGGGCTGCTCTTTGCCATTTTCATCCAGCACTGTAGCTTTCATGGCCTCGGAGTATTTGGTGCCCAGTTGGAAGATATGGCCCACTTCAATACCGCGCTTTATTTCCAGTACACCTTTGCCATCTGGGCTTGGGTCACCGGCTACCACATTGCGAATATCTGCCACAGTAAAGTCGCCGCAGTCGCGCTCCCAGTTCACATTGGTTAGATGGTAACCGTCGCGATTAGCGCCACAGACAAAGTCTGTTAGCTGGGCGGCACTGTGATCTACCACCATAGGCATATTCAGATTTACTGGCCCCAGAGAGCCCGGTGCGCAGTTGAGGGCGGCTTTAATTTGCTCTTCGCTGGCAAAGGTAATTTCGCTGGCCAGTCCCAATGCATGCTGGGCTTTGACCTCGTTGAGCTCGTGGTCGCCGCGCAGCATCAGGCCGTAGAGCTGAGTTTGGCCCTCGTCGTCTTCGGCGCTGACAATCAGCGCTTTCAGCGTTTGGGTAGCCTGGGTATCCATAAACTGGCACAGCTCGGCGATGGTATGCACGCCAGGGGTAGCCAGCTCGGTTAGCTCCCCAGTGCCCGGGGTAGAGTTGGTCTCTGTGGCTACAGCTGCCGCTTTTTCAATATTGGCGGCATAGTCGCCCTCGCTGGAGAACACTATGGCGTCTTCGCCTGACTCCGCCAGCACATGAAACTCATGGGAGTGGCTGCCACCAATACTGCCGGTGTCGGCCAGCACGGCGCGAAAGACCAGCCCGGTGCGGGTGAAGATGGCGCTGTAGGTCTGGTACATCAGATCATAGGTCTGTTGCAGGGACTCGGCGTTGATATGGAAAGAATAGGCGTCTTTCATGCAAAACTCGCGGGTGCGCATAACACCAAAACGGGGTCGGCGCTCGTCGCGGAATTTGGTTTGGATCTGGTAAAAATTAGCCGGCAGCTGTTTGTAGCTGCTGATTTCGTTGCGAATAATATCGGTAATGACCTCTTCATGGGTGGGGCCCAGGCAAAAATCTCGGTCGTGACGGTCTTTAATACGCAGCAGCTCCGGGCCAAACTGTCCCCAGCGACCAGACTCTTCCCACAGGTCTGCAGGCTGCACCACAGGCATCATCAGCTCAAGAGCGCCGGATCTGTCCATCTCCTGACGCACAATATTTTCGACTTTGCGAAATACCCGCAGACCCAGCGGCAGCCAGCTGTATAATCCGGCGGCAACTTTGCGAATCATGCCAGCACGCAGCATCAGCTGATGGCTTATAACCTCGGCATCGGCTGGAGATTCTTTTTTAGTGGTGATCAGGTATTGGCTGGCGCGCATAGTTTTCTTACACTTTATTGGCAATAGAAAAGCGCTATTTTACGGGGCGCAGCTGTCGCGGTACAGAGCAAAGGAGAGTAGATAGGCAAAATGTTTGAATTACATAAGCGATTGCAGGCTGACACTGCATTAATTGGTCAATTTCCGCTCTGTTTGGCGCTGTTAAGCAAAGATGCCAACTATCCCTGGGTGATTTTGGTGCCCCAGCGCGAGGGGGTGCAAGAGATTCATCAGCTTAATCAGTCAGATCGTCAGCAGCTTTTGCTGGAGTCCTGTGTGCTCGCTGAGGCTATGGAGGAGCTATTTAAGGGAGATAAACTCAATATAGCCACGATTGGCAATATGGTGCCTCAGCTGCATATGCACCATGTGGTGCGCACAGAGTCTGATGTTGCCTGGCCGGGCCCGGTGTGGGGAGCGGCAGAGGCTTCTAGTTACAGCGACCAGCTGTTGCAGCAGCGGCTGACTGATTTGCGCCTCAGTTTGGCGGACCTTTTAGTCTGACCCTGATACCCCTGTCGCCTGCATAAAAAAGCCCCATCAAATTGATGGGGCTTTTTGCTACTCTGGTGGCTGTGATTATTGCTGTTATTGCGCCATATCCTTGAGACCTTTGAGGGCATGAACCTTTACTGCGACTGAGGCTGGCTTGGCTTTAAATCTGGTCAGCTCTCCAGTAAATGGGTTGATCGCATTGCGCGCTTTTTTGGCAGGTCGTTTGACTGTGGTGATTTTAATTAGGCCGGCCAGCACAAACTCGCCCACCGCGCGTTTTTTTACATGCCGGGAGACCAGCGTCGCCAGTTCGTCGAGCACTGTGGTTACCTGTTTGCGATTTAAGCCGGAGTTAGTTGCCAGCTCATTGACTATTTCGGTTTTGCTGTAGCGCTGGCGTATTGCTGTGGCTTTGCGGGCTGGTGCCTTGACTGGCTTCTTGGCGGTAAGTTTCTTTTTCGCTATAGGCTTTTTCTTGGCTGTGGGCTTTTTCTTCGCGACGGGCCTTTTTTTCGCTAAGGGCTTTTTCTTGGCTAAGGGCTTTTTTTTCGCTAAGGGCTTTTTCTTCGCTAAGGGCTTTTTCTTCGCGACAGCTTTTTTCTTGGCGGGAGATTTTTTGACAGGGCGTTTTTTTGTGGCGGCTTTTTTTGCCGTGACCTTTTTCTTTGCAGGGGCCTTTTTCTTCGCAGGGGTCTTTTTCTTTACTGGAACTTTCCGTTTTGCAGTACCTTTTTTGACAGCCATTGTAAATTCCTTTGTGATAATTGGTTATCCGATTAAAACCAACCCTGTGGTAGCTCAGGTACCGAAAACAGGGCCTCGACATTATTTATAGTTGCTGAATTGCGGTTGTGCCATGTATCCAGGCTTTTTTTACCCGGATTTTGGCTCTCGGCTGTTTAAACGGGGCTGATTAAGCATTCGCCTGATGGCATGGCTGATGTATAATACTGCGCTTTTTAAATGCCAGACTTGTTTCTGCAGGCTTTTGACGAGGAAATTACCAACATGCCGATTTATGAGTATCGCTGTGACGACTGTGACCATCAGTTCGAGGCGCTGCAAAAAATGAGCGATGATGCTCTGACTGATTGCCCCAAGTGCAACCAGCCGGCTCTAAAGAAGCTGTTAACTGCTGGTGGCTTCCGCCTCAGTGGCAGCGGCTGGTATGAGACCGATTTTAAAAGTGGTAATAAAAAGAATATTAGCGGCGATCAAAAATCAGCCGATAGCAAGACGGCCTCTGCCGAATAACAGCAGAGAGCAAAAGCACACAACGTACTGTCGCCACAAGGCGTCATTAGATTAACCTGGGAATAAATGACTGATGTATCGAACAACCTATTGCGGACTAGTTAGAAGCGCACATATTGACGAAGAGATTACCATTTGCGGCTGGGTAGACCGTCGCCGCGATCATGGTGGTGTGATTTTTCTAGACCTGCGTGACCGCGAAGGCATTGTGCAGGTGGTGTTTGATCCGGATGCCGGAAAGTTTTTTGATCAGGCAGATAAGGTTCGTTCCGAATATGTTCTCAGGGTCACAGGCAAAGTCCGGGCGCGCAGTGAAGCCACGGTTAATGCCAATATGGGCACGGGTGAAATTGAAGTCTATGGCACCCATCTGGAAATTCTCAATGCTGCAGTGACGCCGCCTTTTCAGTTAGACGACCATGTTACCGTGGGCGAGGATGTGCGTCTCAAACATCGCTACATGGATCTGCGTCGCAGCGAGATGCAAAACAGCCTGAGATTCCGCTCTAAAGTCACCTCGTCTATTCGCAACTACCTTGTAGACAATGGTTTTCTGGATATCGAAACTCCGATTATGACCAGAGCCACTCCAGAGGGCGCTCGCGACTATCTGATTCCCTCGCGCACTCATCCGGGTCAGTTTTTTGCTATGCCCCAGTCGCCCCAGCTATTTAAGCAGCTGTTGATGGTGGCTGGTTTTGATCGCTACTACCAGATTGCCAAATGTTTCCGCGATGAAGATCTGCGCGCCGATCGTCAGCCCGAATTTACCCAGATTGATATAGAGGCCTCTTTTATTGATGAAGAGGACATTATGTCAATCACTGAGACTATGATCCGCGGCATTTTTGCTGAGCATATGAATGTTGAGTTTGATGCATTCCCACGTATGACCTACGCAGATGCTATGGAAAAATACGGTTCCGACAAGCCAGATTTGCGCATACCGCTGGAGTTGGTTGAGATCAAGGATCTGCTCAAGGACATTGAATTTAAAGTGTTTGCCGGGCCTGCCAATGACCCCAGCTGCCGTGTTGCTGCATTAAAGGTACAGGGTGGTTCTGAAATCTCTCGCAAACAGATAGATGATTACACCAAGTTTGTAGGTATCTATGGTGCCAAGGGTCTGGCCTGGATCAAGGTCAATGCCATAGAGACTGGTATAGAAGGTTTGCAGTCGCCAATTATTAAGTTCCTTGGCGATGAAGTGACCATGAATATTATGCAGCGCCTGGATGCAAAAAACGGCGATATTGTATTTTTCGGCGCCGACAAAGCCAATGTGGTTTCCGAGGCTCTGGGTGCACTGCGCTGCAAGGTGGGTGAAGATCTCAATCTTTACACCTGCGACTGGGCACCTATGTGGGTTGTTGACTTCCCTATGTTTGAGCGCACAGATACTGGCGCACTGACCCCATTGCACCATCCATTTACCGCGCCCTCATGCTCTGCGGATGAGCTAAAGGCTGATCCGGCCAATGCTCTGTCGCGGGCCTACGATATGGTGCTTAACGGCTGTGAGTTGGGCGGAGGTTCAATCCGTATCCACGACCAGGCTATGCAGGAAGTCGTGTTTGATGTGCTGGGTATTGGCGAACAAGAGCAGGCTGAGAAATTTGGCTTTTTGCTCGACGCTCTCAAGCACGGTGCTCCACCCCATGGTGGCCTGGCCTTTGGCCTCGACCGTCTAATTATGTTAATGGTGGGTGCAGAGAGTATTCGCGATGTTATCGCCTTCCCGAAAACTCAGTCGGCGGCCTGTCTGCTTACTGATGCCCCTGGTACTGTAGAGGCAGCGCAACTGCGCGACTTGAACATTAAGCTGCGAGTAAAGGAAGAAAAGCCCTCCAACTGATAGGAGTTGGTGGACTGTAGGCAGGGATTTGGCGACAAAAGATTTAGCAATGGAGGTTTTTGATGGCAGGTCATAGTAAATGGGCCAATATTAAGCATCGCAAGGCAGCACAGGATGCCAAGCGCGGTAAGATTTTTACCAAGCTGATCCGCGAACTGGTGGTGGCGGCCAAAGCTGGTGGCCCCAATCCGGACGATAACCCCAGGCTGAGAGCAGCGGTTGATAAGGCGCTGGGCGCCAATATGAAGCGCGATACCGTGGACAAGGCGATTGCCCGCGGTGCCGGCGCTGGTGAGGGCGAGAACTATGACGAAATTACCTATGAGGGCTATGCTCCCGGTGGTATCGCCGTGTTAGTTGAATGTATGACCGATAACCGCAATCGCACTGTAGGTGATGTGCGCCATGGTTTTTCCAAGCGCGGAGGCAATCTGGGTACTGATGGCTCGGTGGCCTATCTGTTTAATCGTATCGGCCAAATAAGCTATGAGCCAGGTGTGGATGAAGAGGCCCTGATGGATGCCGCTCTGGAAGCTGGCGCCGAAGATATTAAGTCCCATGACGATGGCTCTGTGGATGTAGAAACCAGTTTTGAAGAGTTTTTAAATGTTAAAGATGGTCTGGTTGCTGCCGGCTTTGAGCCCGTGCATGCAGAGGTGACCATGGTTGCAGATATCACTGTGCCGCTGGATAAAGCCGGGGCAGAAAAGCTGTTGGATATGATCGATAGCCTGGAAGATTTGGATGATGTGCAGAACGTATATACCAATGCACAGATTCCCGATGAGGTGATGGAAGAGCTGAGTCAGTAGCTAGCTGATCCATAACCAATGTTATAAAACCCTAAACTCAAACGAGTAATCATTTAGCGAGGAATTCCGATGAAAGTTATTAAGAAGACAAAAGAATACGTTGTTTACCAAAAGGCCAATGGCCGTTATGCGGTAAAAGACGCCAATAAAAAGTGGGTTAATGCAGAAGAAAAAGTAAAGATTCTTTTGGCAGAGGGCCTGATTAAAGCCGTTATGCCTGCGGCGCCAGAAGTCGAAGAGGCTGTGGTTGAGGAAGCAGCGCCAGCCGCCGAAGAAGCAGCGGCAGCAGAGGAAGCGCCAGCGCCTGAAGAGGCTCCAGCAGTAGAAGAAGCTCCGGCAGCAGAGGAAGCGCCTGCAGCAGAAGAAGCTCCGGCAGCAGAAGAAGCACCTGCAGCAGAAGAAGCTCCGGCAGCAGAAGAAGCTCCGGCAGCAGAAGAAGCACCTGCAGCAGAGGAAGCACCTGCAGCAGAAGAAGCTCTTGCAGCAGAGGAAGCTCCAGCAGCAGAGGAAGCTCCTGCAGCAGAAGAAGCACCTGCCGCCGAAGAAGCGCCTGCGGCTGAAGAAGCGCCAGCGGCTAAAGAAAAACCAAAAGCCAAAGCCAAGGCGGCCCCCAAAGCCAAAGCCAAGGCGGCCCCCAAAGCCAAAGCCAAGGCAGCGCCAAAAGCCAAGGCCAAGGCAGCACCCAAAGCTAAGGCTGCGCCCAAGGCTAAAGCCAAAGCAGCTCCAAAAGCCAAGGCCAAGCCAAAAGCGGAAGACTAAGAGATCAACCTGTTTACAGGTTGCACTTAATCTAAGCTACAAAAGCCCCCTGAGATTATTTCAGGGGGCTTTTTTAATGGTTGACGGATTGCTGTGCGGTTGCAACACTCTGCTACTGTGAAATCACAAGTATCTCCATGACTCGAATTATTGGCATAGACCCAGGCTCCAGGCGCACCGGCTACGGTGTGATCGATGTTGTTGGCAGTAAAATCAGCTATGTCACCAGCGGCATTATTCGCCTGCCCGAGGGCTCGCTGCCCGAGCGGTTAAATATTATCTACGATGGGGTCAGCCAGATTATTGGCCAATATCAGCCCGAGGAGATGAGTATTGAGGAAGTGTTTGTGGCCACCAATGCGGGGTCAGCACTAAAGCTGGGCCAGGCCCGTGGTGCCGCCATTGTGGCTGGGGTGCAGGCGCAGCTGCCGGTGGGGGAATACTCGGCGCGCAGCGTTAAGAAGTCTGTGGTGGGCACAGGTGCGGCCGATAAATCCCAGGTACAGATGATGATTGTGCAGATGCTGAGGCTGTCCCAGTCGCCTGCAGAGGATGCAGCAGATGCGCTGGCGGTGGCTATCTGCCATGCCCACAGCAGGCGCACCAACGGTGCTCTGGCAGGCTCTGGCGTCAAAGGTTATGCTCGCGGCAGATTGAAATAGAATAAACCAGATAACAGGGTAATTGACAGGCTATGATCGGACGACTTCAGGGTACGGTAATCGACAAGCAGGCTCCTGACTTGCTGCTGGATGTGCAGGGGGTGGGCTATGAGGTGCTGGTGTCCTTGAGTACCTTTTTTGCAGTGCCTGAGGTGGGTCAGTCGGTGACATTGCATACCCATTTTGTGGTGCGGGATGACGCCCAGCTGCTATTTGGCTTTTCCGAACTTGGCGAGCGCACATTGTTCCGTCATCTGATTAAGGTCAATGGTGTGGGGCCCAAAATGGCCCTGGCAATTCTCTCTGGTATGTCGGCCAGTGAGTTTGCACTCTGCGTGCACAATAACGACGTGGCCACATTGGTGAAGTTGCCCGGGGTGGGTAAAAAGACCGCCGAGCGCCTGGTGATAGAGATGCGCGACAGGGTCGGGGATATTGAGGCTGGTGCTTCAGGTGTTGCCCCGGTGGCCAGCAAGCAGCCAGATATCGCCGAAGAGGCCGAAAGTGCATTAATTGCTCTGGGCTACAAGCCCCAGGATGCAGCCAAGATGGTCAGCAGAGCAGTGAGTGATGATATCTCCAGCGCCGAACAGCTGATCAGAGCTGCACTTAAGAGCATGGTCTCCAAATAGCCGGCAAGCAAAGCTAGTGTAAATTCAGGGTCATCAAGGTATGCTTACAGGCAAATTTGAGATGGCGTCCCATGATAGAACCTGATCGACTTATTTCCGCAGATATTTCCGTAAGCGAAGAGCGTTTTGACCGCGCCCTGCGGCCCACTGCGCTGGCCGAATATGTGGGCCAGCCCGCGGTGAAAGAGCAGCTGGAAATCTTTATTGAGGCCGCTCGCAAGCGCGGCGAGCCGCTGGACCATACGCTGGTGTTTGGCCCCCCGGGTCTGGGTAAAACCACATTGGCGCATATTATTGCCAACGAGATGCAGGTGGACCTCAAAACCACTTCTGGCCCGGTGCTGGAAAAGGCGGGTGATCTGGCGGCCCTGCTGACCAATCTCGAAGCTGGTGACGTGCTGTTTATCGATGAGATTCATCGCCTGAGCCCTGTGGTCGAGGAGATTCTCTATCCGGCACTGGAAGACTATCAGCTGGATATTGTCATTGGTGAGGGGCCGGCTGCTCGCTCTATCAAATTGGATCTACCTCCTTTTACCCTGGTGGGAGCCACCACCAGAGCTGGGCTGTTGACCTCGCCGCTGCGCGACCGCTTTGGCATAGTGCAGCGTCTGGAATTTTATTCTGAGGCTGATCTCACCAGCATTGTGCGACGGGCAGGGGATATTCTCGAGGTGCCAGTGGACGACAATGGCGCCAGCGAAATTGCGCGCCGCTCCCGGGGTACTCCCCGAATTGCCAACCGACTGCTGCGTCGCGTACGAGACTATGCTGAGGTAAAAGGCGATGGCACAGTGACCAGTGCCATAGCCGATGCTGCTCTAAATATGCTCAAGGTGGATGAGAGTGGCTTTGACCACTTGGATCGCCGTCTGCTGCTTACCCTGATGGAAAAATTTGATGGCGGCCCGGTGGGCGTGGATAGTCTGGCGGCGGCTCTCAGCGAAGAGCGCGGCACTATTGAAGATGTGCTGGAGCCCTTTTTGATTCAGCAGGGCTATCTGATGCGCACCTCCAGAGGTCGCATGGCCACGCGCATGGCCTATCAGCACTTTGGACTCAAAAGCCCCAAGCGGGTGCAGGACCAGTTGGATATTTTGGATGACTGATTTTTCTCTGCCCATTCGGGTTTACGTTGAGGATACCGACGCCGGTGGCATTGTGTTCTATGCCAATTACCTCAAATATATGGAGCGTGCCCGCACCGAGCTGATGCGTAGTCTAGGCTTTGATAAACCAGCGCTGTTTGGCGACCTGCAGCTGGTGGTGCGCAGTGTTGATCTGCTCTATCACCTGCCAGCAGCGCTGGATGATGAAATCAGGGTGACCGCCAGATTTGATAAGGTAGCTCGGGTGACCTTTGAGATGAGTCAGCAGGTGTTTCGCGGTGATCAGTTGCTCGTGGAGGGCAATATCAAGGTGGCCTGCGTGAATGTGACAAATAAACGCCCCTGTGGTATTCCAAAATCTATGTACCAAACCTTAAAAAGCCATATTGGCTAAATTGAACTGGAGTCTTTGCTGTGCATGAAGAAAATTTATCCATACTAGCGCTGATGACCAATGCCAGTCTGCTGGTGCAGGCGGTGATGGCCATACTGTTTATAGCCTCGGTGATCTCGTGGATTATGATTATCCAGCGGGGTCTTTTTTTAGGGAGCGCAGAGCGCAGTTTTCGCGACTTTGAGGATACTTTTTGGTCTGGTGTTGACCTCAATAAGCTCTATCAGGAGCTAACTGATAGAGCTCTGCAGAGCGGCCATGTGGACGGTATAGAGAATGTGTTTCGCGCGGGCTTTAGGGAATTTAATCGACTGGCACAGATGGATAAAGCAGATCCGGATGCCGTGATGGAGGGCACTGACCGGGCTATGCGCGTGGCCCTGAGCCGTGAAGATGAGAAGCTCAGTGCCAATCTGCCATTTTTGGCCAGTGTGGCTTCGGTAAGCCCCTATATTGGCCTGTTTGGTACGGTCTGGGGGATTATGAACTCATTCCGCGGCCTGGCTATGGTGCAACAGGCTACATTGGCCACGGTGGCCCCGGGTATCTCTGAGGCTCTGATCGCTACAGCTATGGGGCTGTTTGCCGCCATACCAGCGGTGATTGCCTACAATCGCTATGCAGCTAAGGTGGAGGCGATTAACGCCAACTACGAGACCTTTTCTGAGGAGTTCTCCAGTATTCTGCACCGCCAGGTTCACTCCCGCTAACTCTGCTTGAGGCCATAGTTGTGAAGCTTAAAAAACCGAAACGCAAGCTGGTCGCTGAAATCAATGTAGTCCCCTATATTGATGTCACATTGGTGTTGTTGGTGGTGTTTATGATTACTGCGCCGCTGCTGATGCAGGGGGTTAAGGTTGAGTTGCCCGATGCCAACTCGGCGCCCATGGACACCAAGGACAAGGAGCCCTTTATTGTTTCTATCAAGGCCGATGGCAGTTACTGGATTGATGTTAAGGGCAAAAATCAAACTGAGACTCTGGCGGTGATCAAGGAGCGTGTGTCCAAGGTGCTGCGGCAGAAGCCAGCCACACCTATTCTGGTATGGGGCGATAGTGCCGTTGACTATGGTGCTGTGGTTAACCTGATGAGTGAGTTGCAACTGGCCGGTGCACCCTCGGTGGGTCTGGTGACGGAGCCACCCAGCAACTGATATGAGAGAGGTTACCAGTTACTCAACCGGCGCGCTCTTTAGCATTGTTCTCCATGTGGCTGTGGTGGCGGCGCTGTTGGCCAACTGGGAGAGCGATAGTAAAAAGGTGATTATTCAGCCCCAGTATATTGAGGCCAAAATTGTCGAGCTGGCACCTAAGAAAAAACCTGTGGCCAAGCCGCCCAAACCCAAGGTAGACAGGGCAGCAAAAAAACGCGAGCAGGATAAACGCCGGGCCGCCGAAAAGAAAAAGGCCGAGGCCAAGCGGCTGGCGGCACTCAAGGAAAAGCAGCGGGCCGACAGAGAGCGAGAGAAGCTCGAGCAGCAGCGGCGCGCCGAGGCTGAACGCAAGCGTATCGAAACCGAGTTTGCTGAAACCCTGGCTCAGGAGCAGGCGGATATTAGTGCTCAGGAAGATGAGCGAGTGGCCAATAGTTTTATGCAGCTGATTCGCCAGAGACTCTCGGATAACTGGAGTCGTCCACCCAGTGCGCGCCGCGATATGGAAACACTGCTGGAGATCAGACTGGTGCCCACCGGGCGTATTGTCGGTGTGACCGTTGTGAAATCCAGTGGCGATATTGCATTTGATCGCTCGGTGGAGCAGGCTGCATTTAAGGCTGAGCAGTTTGAAGAAATTCAGCAGCTGGAGCCGCGGCTATTTGAAAAGCACTTTCGGATTGTTAAGGTAGCGTTTAGCCCGCAGGATTTAAGGCTCTAACCTGGGTTGAGAGTTTTTTGGAGATGGTTCTTTTTTGGAGATAGCCGGTTGAAATCACTTTATCGAAGTTTGACCCTGATCGTTTTGCTGGGTTTGCCACTGTCTGGCACTGTCTGGGCTGAGCTGGTTATTCGCGTCACCCAGGGCAATGACCAGCCCACCATAGTCGCAGTGTCGCCAATTGCCCTCAATGGCCTGGCGATCAGCGAAGATATAGGTGCCATTGTTGAAGCAGATCTGCAGCGCAGTGGTCTGTTCCGCAGTATTCCCAGGCGCGATATGCTGGCCTTTCCTTCGCGAGCATCCGATGTTTATTACCGCGATTGGCGCATGCTGGGGTCGGAGTATCTGGTGGTTGGTTCCATGGGGATGATGGACGATGGCCGCTATGAGCTGGAGTTTAGTCTGCTCAATGTGACCGCCCAGAAAACCGAGTTTAAACATAGGGTGCGAGGGCGCGCCAATGAAATGCGCGATCTGGCACATCTGGTCAGCGACAAGGTGTATCAGGAGATCACTGGTATTCCCGGGGCATTTTCTACTCGCATAGCCTATGTAACTGCCAATCAGGCCAATGGCAAATTTATCTATCGCCTGCATGTTGCTGATGCCGATGGCGCTCGAGAAAAGCTGATGCTGGAATCTCCGGAACCGATTATGTCGCCGTCCTGGGCCCCCAATGGCAAGGAGCTGGCCTATGTGTCCTTTGAGACTGGTCGGCCAGCTATATTCCGCCAAAATCTGGTTACTGCCAAGCGCCAGCAGCTAACCAACTTTACCGGTTTAAACGGTGCCCCCGCCTGGTCACCAGATGGCACAAAACTGGCTCTGGTGCTCTCTAAAGACGGTAATCCGGAGATTTATACCCTGGATTTACAGACCGCCAAATTTACCCGTTTAACCCGCCATTTTGCCATTGATACCGAGCCGACCTGGATGGCGGACGGAAAAACCCTGTTGTTTACCTCAGATCGAGGGGGAACGCCCCAGATTTACAAATTAAATGTTGCCACAAGGGCTACAGAACGCCTAACATTTAGGGGTAACTACAACGCTCGGCCCAGTTTGGCGCCGGACGGCCGCACCCTGGCTCTGGTGCATCGAGAGACCAACACCTTCCATATCGCGTCTTTTGACCTCAAAACAGGCCGTATGGTTGAGCTGACTGAGACAAGATTAGATGAGTCGCCTACTGTCGCACCTAACGGAGCTATGTTAATGTACGCGACAAAGCAGGGCGATCGCGGGGTTTTAGCGGCGGTTTCACTGGATGCTGGAGTTCGCTACGTGCTGCCAGCCAAGAATGGAGATGTGCGAGAACCGGCCTGGTCGCCGTTTTTGCGCTAGAAGTTTCTTTTAATGCTAGTAACTCACAGGAGTTAATATGAATACCTCGTTTAACAAGACTGGCCTGGCCACAATTTTATTTTCAATGGTACTGGCGGGCTGTAGCTCTGCCCCGGTTGAACAGACTACTGAGATTGAAGACACTTCAGTTCAGACTGGTCAGGTTGATAC
>Ga0228670_1000600_pt1 | contig 19617 bp, 22 predicted proteins | sample 85DmetaG_FD_182785 | JGI IMG/M metagenome (GOLD analysis project Ga0228670, IMG submission 182785) | Seawater microbial communities from Monterey Bay, California, United States - 85D | ecosystem: Environmental > Aquatic > Marine > Coastal | place: USA: California | collected 2016-10-13
AGATTCTATTTTAGATGCAGCAGTTGCAGAATACGTTTATAAAAAATTTCCAACTCACGATGAAGGCTATTTGACACAAATCAAAGCTAAAATGGTGAGCAGAAAAACTCTTTCTTTGATTGCAGAAGAAATGCAGCTAAGAGACATATTACACTACCAGAGAGGAAGGTCAATCAACTTGAATACACTTGAAGGTAATGCTTTTGAAGCTATTATTGGAGCTATTTTTTTAGACAGTAATTACAAAAAAGTACAAGACTCCCTTTACAATCACATCTTTACAAACTTTATTGATTTACATAAAATTTTAGAAGAGGAAATTGATTTTAAATCTAAACTTTATATTTGGAGCCAAAAGAATCAACATAACCTAGAATTTCTTGTAATAAAAGAAGAAAACAACAATAACATTTGGAATTATACCATTCAAGTAAATGTAAATGGCGCACCTTATGGAAAAGGAAATGGAGGATCTAAAAAATCTGCCGAACAAGTTGCTTCCAAAGAAACATTAGAGTTATTAGGAGAACTTTAATTCCTTATGTAACCAAAGTAACTGACAAAATCAGTCTTTGTTATGATATTTGTCATAAATTTACAAATAATGGAAATTCTTGGTTACGTATCATCGATCATAATTGGTGTATCTTTAGGTTTAATCGGTGGAGGAGGTAGTATATTAACTGTTCCTGTATTAGTATACCTTTTTAAAGTAGATGCACTACTAGCAACTAGTTACTCTTTATTTATTGTTGGAGCTACCAGTACAATTGGTTCTTTAGACTATTTTAAAAAAGGATTAGTAAATATAAAAACAGCAATAGTATTTGGAATCCCTGCTATTATATCCGTATTTCTGACAAGAGCTAAACTTGTTCCTGCAATTCCCGAAGTTCTATTTAAAGTCGGAGATTTCAGTTTCACAAAAAGCATATTCATCATGGTTATCTTTGCAATTCTTATGATTGCAGCGTCATACAGCATGATTAAAAAGAATAAGAAAAAAGTAGAAATAGTTGGTGAACAAAAATTTAATTACCCTCTTATTTTATTAGAAGGCGGTGTAGTTGGGGTATTAACTGGACTAGTAGGTGCAGGTGGTGGTTTTTTAATTATACCAGCGTTAGTAGTATTAAGTAAACTACCGATGAAAGAAGCTGTGGGAACATCTCTTGTAATTATAGCCGCAAAATCATTAATTGGGTTCTTTGGAGAAGGTGGAGAACATACTATTGACTGGACATTTATGCTATCCATTACAGCTTTTGCTATAATTGGTATTTTTATTGGAACATTTCTTTCTAAAAAAATCGATGGTAATAAATTAAAACCGGCTTTTGGATGGTTTGTTTTGGTTATGGGTATTTATATCTTATTAAAAGAAACCGTATTAAAATAAAATAGATCGATTATTTAATTTTCTTTAACAGGATTAGAGTAATCTTCTCTATTAAAACAAATGAAAATAATTAATTTAGAAAATAAATATAAAATGATGAAAGTAGAACAAATATATACAGGATGCCTAGCTCAAGGAGCATATTACATAGTTAGTAATGGAGAAGCAGCAATCATAGATCCATTAAGAGAAATTCAACCATACCTTGATCGCTTAGAAAGGGATGGAGTAAAATTGAAATATATTTTTGAAACTCATTTTCACGCTGATTTTGTATCGGGTCATTTAGACTTAGGTAAAAAAACTGGTGCAACTATTGTTTATGGTCCGAATGCCGTTTGTGAATTTGAAGCTCATATAGCAAAAGACGAAGAAGTTTTCAAAATTGGTGATATTGAAATTAAAGCACTTCATACTCCAGGACATACAATGGAAAGTACTACGTACTTACTTAAAGATGAAAATGGAAAAGATACTGCAATATTTTCTGGTGACACACTATTTCTGGGAGATGTTGGACGTCCAGATTTAGCTCAAAAAGCTGCAGATATGACCCAAGAGCAACTAGCAGGAATGTTATACGAAAGCTTAAATAGTAAAATAATGCCCCTTGCAGATGATGTAACAGTTTATCCTGCACATGGAGCTGGAAGTGCTTGTGGAAAAAACATGATGAAAGAAACTGTTGATACCCTAGGGAATCAAAAGAAAATGAATTATGCATTAAACCAGCCTTCAAAAGAAGCGTTTGTCGAAGCTGTAACAGATGGGTTACTTCCACCTCCAGCTTACTTTGGAGCAAATGTTGCAATGAATAAAAAGGGATACGAAAACTTTGAAGAAGTTAAAAAGAATGCCTTAAAACCATTAAATGCAAATGAATTTGAGATAGCTGCTGAAAATACAGATGCATTGATTTTAGATACGAGGTTAAACACTGAATTCTATAAAGCATTTATTCCAAATGCAGTTAGTATTGGAATAAAAGGAGACTTTGCTCCATGGGTTGGTGCTTTAATTGCAGATGTTAAACAAGAAATCCTTTTAGTAACTGATCCAGGTCAAGAAGAAGAGGTGATAACTCGTTTGAGTAGAGTTGGATTTGACAATGTTATCGGTTACCTTGAAGGTGGATTTGAAACATGGGTAAAATCTGGTAAAGAGACAGATAAAGTAGATAGAATCACTCCTGAAGAGTTTGAAAAAAGAGTTAAAATAGGAGAAAATACAGTCATTGATATCAGAAAAGAAAGCGAATATGAAGCTGAGCATATCGATGAAGCTTTTTGTAAACCTTTGTCTTCAATAAATGATTGGATAAAAGATATAAACCCTAAAGAACACTTTTTCATGCACTGTGCTGGTGGATATAGAAGTATGATTGCTGCAAGTATTTTACAAGCAAGAGGCTATAGAAACTTTACAGAAATTGAAGGTGGATTCGGTAAAATATCAAAAAACACACAAATACCAAGAACAGATTTTGTTTGTCAAAGTAAAATTTTAAAATAACAATGAGAGATTTTTTAATGAACCCTTGGCCATGGTGGTTTTCAGGTATAATTATATCCAGCATCATGTTTCTTTTGATTTTTTTCGGGAAAACATTTGGACTATCAAGTAATTTTAGAACGTTATGTTCTATAGCAGGAGCTGGTAAAAAAGTGAAATTCTTTGACTTTGATTGGAAATCCTATCGTTGGAATTTAGTATTTCTAATTGGAGCTGTCCTTGGAGGTTTTATAGCGCATCACTTTTTATCTGATACAAATACAGTTATTCTTGCCGAGTCAACTGTTCAAGATTTAAAAGAATTAGGTTTTGAAAAACCAACTTCAAATCAGCCATCAGAGTTATTTCGTTTTGAAGTTATTTTTACCTTAAAGGGATTTTTAATCTTAGCACTTGGTGGCTTGCTAGTTGGATTTGGAACAAGATATGCTGGAGGATGTACCTCTGGACATGCAATTACAGGTTTATCAAGTCTTCAACTACCATCTTTGATAGCAGTTATTGGTTTCTTTATCGGAGGATTAATCATGACTCACTTTATTTTTCCTTTAATATTTTAAAAAATGAAATTTATAAAATTTTTAATTCTAGGAGCAATCTTTGGAATTGTAATGGTTAAATCAGAAGCTATTTCTTGGTATAGAATTCAAGAGATGTTTCGATTTCAATCTTTTCACATGTATGGAATTATTGGAACATCTGTTATATTAGGTATAATTGGTGTTTCATTGATTAAAAAATACAAATTAAAAGATACTAGTGGAGAGCCAATTGTAATTCCAGTAAAAGCAAAATTCTATAAATCAGCTATTCTTGGCGGAACAATATTTGGTTTAGGTTGGGCATTAACTGGTGCTTGTCCAGGGCCAATGGTTGTAAGTATCGGGGATGGATATGTAAGTTTTATTATAGTTGTTCTTTTTGGATTATTAGGCACCTATCTTTATGGTTATATTAGAGAGAAATTACCTCACTAGAAACTACAAAAAATGACAAAAGATTTTTGGAACGAAAGGTATAGTGATTCTGAGTTTGTTTATGGTGAAGACGCAAATAACTTTTTAAAAGGACAATTAGAAAAACTACTTCCAGGCAATATTCTTTTTCCTGCAGATGGAGAAGGTCGAAATTCTGTATTCGCTGCAACTAAAGATTGGAAAGTTTCAGCTTTTGATATCAGTGAAGCTGGTAAAAAGAAAGCTTTACAACTTGCAGATAAAAATAACGTTGAAATCGACTATCAAGTAGGAGAAATAAGTGATCTTGACTACAAAACAGAACAATTTGATGCGATTGCCTTAATTTATGCTCACTTTCCTGGAAATATAAAATCTTCTTGTCACAAAGAAATTGAAAAACATTTACGCAAAGGTGGTGTCATCATTTTTGAAGCATTTAGTAAAAAACACTTGGATTATAATTCTAAAAACCCAGAAGTAGGAGGACCAAAAGACCTTGATACTTTGTTTTCAATCGAAGAAATTAAGGCTGATTTTTCAAATTACGAAATTATTGAACTATCAGAAACAGAAGTCGAATTAAACGAAGGTAAATTCCATATCGGTTTGGGTTCTGTGATTCGATTTGTTGGGAAGAAGAAGTGATATAATAATTACGTCAGATCTTTATCAATCCAACTAGATTACTACTATGATTTTATTGATTAAATTATAGTAAGATATATTTTATATAAGAGCTAAATTATTAAGCTTTAAATGATTTACTACTTAACTCAAAATTCTAACCAAACTCGTTCTGTTTTTAAACTTTTTAACTAACTTAATGTTATAATTTTTAAAAACCACCTAATGGAACTAGCACAAATTCAAGAGAAAATCTATGAAATAAGAGGTCAAAAAGTAATGTTTGATTTTGATTTAGCCAAACTTTATGACGTTGAAACAAGAGTACTAAAACAATCAGTAAAAAGGAACATAGAAAGATTTCCTTCTGATTTTATGTTTGAATTAACAGAGACTGAAATTGAATTAATGGTGTCACAATTTGTGATACCGTCTAAAAGTCACTTCGGTGGAGCAAAGCCATTTGTATTTTCAGAACAAGGAGTTTCTATGCTAAGCGCTGTTTTAAAATCTAAAAAAGCAATTATAGTAAGTATTTCAATTATTCGTGCCTTTATTGAACTCAAAAAAATGGTTTTATCTCATAAAAAAATACTAGAAAAACTTAAACTAATAGAAACTAAATACGATAAACAGTTTGATGATGTATTTAAAGCAATTAATTACCTTCTAAAAAAAGATAACTTGGAAAAACAGATTGAAGATCGAAAGAAAATTGGGTATAAAAAATCTTAATTAGATTAAAGTTATCTGGTTCGAGAACGATTTTTTGAAAACATTATTTTCTAAAAGAGGCCTTAAATTAATGATGGTTATCAATTTCAATAATGATCATAACGATATTTTTTTTTTGAAATAGCCCCTTCCTTTGTATTCAATAATACAAAACTAAATTCTACCATGAAAACATTAGTATATAGTTCACATGGATTTGATCAGCCTTTCTTGAAAGCTGCTTCTGAAGGAGTTCATGAAATGGAATTTACTCAACAGCCTTTGTCTATAAAAACCGTTTCACTTGCAAAAGGGTTCGAAGCAGTTGCGCTTTTTAGTTCTGATAATGCTTCAGAAGAAGTTCTAAAAATATTAAATGGATTAGGAATAAAATATATTGCTTTAAGGTCAGTAGGTTATGATAATGTTGACTTAAATACTGCTAAAAGTTTAGGAATTAAGGTAGCCAATGTACCTGCATATTCTCCGTATGCTATTGCAGAACATTCAGTTGCATTATTAATGGCTTTAAACCGTAAATTATTACTTGGACAAGATTTAATGAAGTCAGGAGATTATAGATTAGATCATTTAATTGGATTTGATTTATATGGTAAAACTGTGGGAGTTGTGGGAACTGGAAAAATCGGTGCTGCATTTACTCAAATTATGAATGGTTTTGGATGTAAATTATTAGGATACGATATTGAAATTAACAATGAATTAGTTCAATCAACTAACATAAAATATACTTCACTTGAAGAATTATGTATGCAATCTGATGTGATTTCAATCAACTGTCCACTAAACGAACAAACGAAATACCTTTTCAATAAAACACTATTTTCAAAAATGAAAAAAGGGGTTGTATTTATCAATACAGCAAGAGGAGGAGTTGTAAATACCATTGATTTAATAGAAGCCATTGATTTGGGAATCATTGGTGCAGCTGGACTAGATGTATATGAAAATGAAAAACCTATCTTCTTTTTTGACCATACAGACACCCCTATTAATGATGATTTATTTTTAAAGCTTAAATCATATGATAATGTTTTAATCACTGGACATCAAGCATTTTTAACCAATGAAGCCCTTAAAGGAATAACAGATACTACAATCGAAAATTTAAATTCTTGGGAAGCAAAAGGGTATTCGGTAAATGAAATTTGTTAAACTTTAAGTGACATACTACTTAACTCAAAATTTTAACCAAACTTCCGTACCGCTGTAGCTTGAACGAAGTGGGCTGCTGAGTTAAATATTTAAAATAGATTTTTAAGATGTAGGTACGAAAATAACCGCATCAGCTCGTTAACACTTCAGCTAATGCGGTGCTAAACGAGTCACTTCACCGTACCGGAGGTAGTTTGAAGGAAGTGGGCTGCTGCGGTAAATATTTTTAAATAGATTTTTAAGATGTAAGTACGAAAATAGCCGCATGAGCTCGTTACACTTCAGCTAATGCGATGCTAAAGCACTATTTAATTTTCATTAACATTGGTTCTAAACAATGTACTTCATTTAATATTCCTTCTCCAAAAAAATAATTTGACGCAGAAGAGTAAATCCATTCATACGGTTCTTTTACAAAATTTCCTTTAACAGGATTATTATGAATATAGTTGATTTTCTCCCATACAAATCTCTCACTATATAATTCTATTGCGTGATTTCCTGTTTTCCAAAATTTAATGTTCTTATTTCTATGTGATTCTTCCGCTGAGTCTATAAATAATTTCATCATCCAATCCCTTCTAGATTCTGGTTCTGATTTAATTTGATTAATAATTGTCTTAACAGTATGTCTTTTAAAATCTCGAATAACATCGTCTAATTGAAATGGTTCATTGCAATTTACAATCATGTGTATATGATTTGTCATTAAACAAAATGCATAGATATTTAACCCTTTCTTTTGATGACAATAACGAAGAGAATTTATAATGGCATCTTTATGATTTTTTCTAGTGAAAACATCTATCCACTCAACAACCGTTAAAGTGATATAATAAGATGTATTTTTCTTGATAGTGTGTTTAATTCCTTGAATCATTAGGTTTTGATTTAGTTAGTTGAAGTTAAGAAATATTTTTCAAATTTGAAATAAAATATGAAAGTTCCGCATCAGCCCGTTATCACTTCAGCTAATGCGATTCACGATTAACCTTAGCACCGAAGTAGCTTGAACGCAGTGGGCTGCTGCGGATTTTATTCTTTAGACTTTTGGTGAAAATACTTAATTAGAATAGCCGCATCAGCTCGTTATCACTAAAGCTAATGCGGTGCAGTTTATTTAAAAGTTTAGTGATTCTTTTTCTATCGCAAACACTTAAAATAATCAAATGGCTCTAAACACTCATTGCATTGATAATGTGCTTTGCAAGCGGTGCTCCCAAATTGACTCACCATTTTAGTATTGGATGAATCACAAAGTGGACAAGGAACAACTGTTGGTGCTGCAAAAAGAACGCTTTTATCTACCTCGTGTTCTGGTGGAGCAATTCCATATTCTTTTAGTTTTCGTTTCCCGTTTTCACTTAACCAATCGGTCGTCCAGGAAGGATGAAGGGTTAATTCAACTGAAACGTCTGAAATTCCTTTTTCATTTAATTTTGAGATAATGTCCTCTTCCATGGTTTTCATAGCAGGACATCCGGTGTAAGTAGGTGTAATTGTAATTTTACAAGTTGTTTCGTTCATTAATTCTACAGTACGAACAACTCCTAAGTCAACAACAGATAAAACAGGGACTTCTGGATCAGAAACCTCTTCCAAAAATCCCCATATTTCTTTTTCTGTTACCATTTCATATTTGGATAAGCGCGTTGCATGTACTGTAATTCAGTCAACAACATTCCTAAATGTTCAGTGTGTTTTCCTAATCTTCCTCCAGATTGTTTCCAATTGTTTGTCGGAATTGTTAACGTAGCTTCTTTTAAAATAGCTTGAACATACGTATTCCATTCATCTTCTAAACCATCTAATGAAGGAAGAATACCGTTTTCAACCAATGTTGCTTCTACCTCATCCGTAAAGAATAATTCATTTGAATACTTGTATAATGCATCTAATGAATCTTGAATTCTTCTATGAGATTCTTCTGTTCCATCGCCTAAACGGATGATCCATTCTGACGAATGTTTCAAATGATATTTCGTTTCTTTCAAAGCCTTATCAGCGATAGCTGCTAGTTGAACATCTGGAGATTTAACCAAACGATCGAATAACAATTTACGGTAACTATCAAAGAAAAACTGACGCATCATTGTCTTTCCAAAGTCACCATTTGTTTGTTCAACTAATAAAATATTTGTGTATTCGTGTTCTAACCTTAAAAAAGCAATTGCATCTTCATCACGACCTTTTCCTTCTAATTTTCCAGCATACTCTAATAAATTAGTTGCTTGACCAATTAAATCTAAAGAAATATTAATCGTAGCAATATCTTCTTCTAATACTGGTCCATGACCACACCATTCTGATAAACGGTGACCTAAAATCAAACTATCGTCTCCTAATCGAAGTACATATTGAAATAAAGCTTCTTGTATATTCATTTTAATTTTGTCTTGAATCTTTTAGTCTTTCTTCTTGCGTCTTGATTACATATGCGATACCTCATCCGGTACATCATAAAAAGTTGGGTGACGGTAAACTTTAGAGTCTGCTGGTTCGAATAAAGAATCTGCATCGTTTGGCTCTGAAGCAAAAACATGTTTAGATTCCACAACCCAAATACTTACACCTTCTGAACGGCGAGTATAAACATCTCTTGCATTTTCTATTGCCAAAACTTCGTCAGAAGCTCTAATACTTCCAACATGTTTGTGATTCAAACCTTGTTTACTTCTAATAAACACTTCCCATAAAGGCCATTCTTGATTTGACATATTCTCTTTATTGTTAGCTCTTAGCTTTTTACTAATCGCAAAAATTATTATTTCTTATTATTTCTCTCTAATTGCTAATTTAGTAGTTAGCATTTTGCTTTATACTAAATGCTAATCACTAATCATTAAAAATTAGCTGCTTGTCGTTCTTTTCGTTTAGCTGCATAAGCATTAGCCGCTTCTCTTACCCAAGCTCCATTTTCTTTCGCAGCTCTTCTAGCATCGACACGTTCTTTGTTACAAGGTCCATTCCCTTTAACAACTTCCCAAAATTCATCCCAATTGATTTCACTAAACTCATAATGACCAGTTTCAGCATTGAACTTTAAATTATCATCTGGAATTTTTAATCCCAATAATTCAGCTTGGGGAACTGTCACATCAACAAATTGTTGACGCAGATCATCATTAGAAAAACGCTTAATTTTCCATTTCATGGATTGAGCTGAATGTGGAGAATCCCCATCACTTGGTCCAAACATCATTAAAGCTGGCCACCAAAAACGATTTAAAGAGTCTTGAGCCATTGCTTTTTGCTCAGGAGTACCTTTTGCTAAAGTTGTAATGATTTCATATCCTTGACGTTGGTGAAAAGATTCTTCTTTACAAACTCTAACCATTGCTCTTGCATAAGGTCCATAAGAACACCTACACAAAGGAACTTGATTCATAATTGCTGCACCATCAACCAACCAGCCAACTGTACCCATGTCTGCCCATGATGTTGTTGGGTAATTAAAGATGGAAGAATATTTAGCAATTCCAGCATGAAGGTCATCAATTGTTTTTTCTCTATCAGCACCCAATGTTTCCACAGCACTGTATAGGTATAAGCCATGACCAGCCTCATCTTGAACTTTAGCTAATAAAACAGCTTTTCTTCTAAGATTAGGAGCACGTGTAATCCAATTTCCTTCAGGTAACATCCCTACCACTTCTGAGTGAGCATGTTGAGAAATCTGACGAATCAATGTCTTACGATAAGCATCAGGCATCCAATCTCTTGGTTCTATCCTAATTTCATTATCTATCTTTTCTTGAAATTTCCTTTCTAATTCAGCTAATTTTTCTTCTTCCATAACTCAAAGATTGTCTTGTTTCAAATTTAACGAAATATACTGGATTTTAAAAAAGTATTTTATTCTAAATAACAAAAGTCTGGTTTTGGATGAAAAATAAAGCGAGGTGATTGTGCTTAAAAGAAATTTAAAGGATTAATTATTAGTTTCTTTAGAAAATTTATCCTCCCTCCATTTCATTGGATTATTAACTATATATTTAGAAATCTTTTCATATGCCTCATCGTTTCTAATTATATGATCATGAAACGAGCGATGCCAAGCAAAGTTTAAATTACCTAATAAATGAATTTGTTTAGATGACGTTGTTTTAAATGCTCCCATTAATTGCGACAATGATTTTATTTTTTGGTTTTGAGAAGTTGCATTTTTTCTTTTAATTTCTATAATTCCATGAATGTGATTGGGCATTACAACAAATGCATGCAATTCTATATAAGCATATTGCTCAGCTAACCAAAACCATTGCATTTTGACAATTTCTCCAAAACTGTTTAATATCATTTTTTGGTTTTCTATATCCCCAAATGGGATCAAGAACAGAACTTGGGGAGAAAAATGCTTCGATTACTATGTCTCGTTAGCATTTAATATTTTTACCTTTTTTATTTTAACCATCTAATTTACATCAATTTAAAACGTTAATCTAAATTCAAATCAGTTCTTAATTTAGTAAGTTTGAAATTTAAAAACAGATCTATAATTTCAAACTTCGAAGCGGTAATTCCAATTTTGCACAGAACTAGTCGGTAAATGGAACGAAATGGTTAGTCCCCAACATTTGCACTTGACCCCCAAATGTACAGACCATGTCTTTAACACAAATTGTAACAAAATATAAATCATCTTGGGCATAATCATATCCCAACATTCGGTTTCTTTTTCTAATTCTCACTGATTTTGATTTAAATGGTTATTTTTTTAATATTAATTGATATACATCGCATTTGGGGTCAAGTCGCGACATGACCCCTACGGACACCAAAACAATTACATAAATAAAAATACAAATAATTTTCAATTACAAAATCAAAACCATACATATTCCGCATTTCCCGAACCGTACTGTCAAGTCGCGACTTGACAGAAACAACACACATCATCAACAATACACAAATAATGCTTAAATTTGTTTTAAACAGATTGAATCATGAACCCTACATTTCATACATTAAGAGTATCGGATTTACGCAAGGAAACAGAAGATACAGTATCTATTTCATTTGAAATTCCAACTGAATTAAAGAAAGATTATACTTACTTTTCTGGTCAATATTTAACCTTAAAGGCAAACGTTAAAGGAGAAGAAATTAGACGTTCTTACTCTCTATGTTCTGCTCCTCATGAAGAAGAATGGAGGGTTGCAATCAAGCAAATTGTGGATGGTAAATTTTCTACTTTCGCCAATAACGAATTAAAAATTGGAGACACACTAGACGTAATGACTCCAACAGGAAATTTCCATTTGGAAAGTAATACTTCAAACAAAAAATCATACGTTTTAATTGCTGCAGGAAGTGGAATAACTCCTATTATTTCTATCGCTAAAACAATATTAGAAAAAGAGCCTAACAGTGATGTGACACTTTTCTACGGAAACAAAGGATTTGGTAGTATTATCTTTAGAGAAGAAGTGGAAGCCTTGAAAAATAAACACATGAATAACCTACGTGTTGTTCATATTTTATCGAGAGAAAATCTTGGAAATGAAATTCAAAAAGGTAGAATAGACGATGATAAAATCGAGAAATTATACGAAGCCTTTTTGAAAAATACCGAAATTGATGAAGTCTTTGTTTGCGGTCCTGAAGCGATGATTCACAGTGTTCGTGATAAATTTAAAAGTTACGTTAAAGATCCTAAGAACATTCATTTCGAATTATTTACAACGAGTAACGTTGTTACTCCTAAGAAAGAATCAAATGAACCAAAAATTGAATCGAACGTTACCGTAATCATGGATGGAGATTCACTCGAATTAGCGATGGATTCGGATGGCGAAACAATTTTAGATGCTGCTTTCAAAGCTGGTGGGGATTTACCATTTGCTTGTAAAGGTGGTGTTTGTTGTACTTGTAAAGCGAAAATTTTAGAGGGTACTGCAAAAATGGACATCAATTATGCTCTTGAACCAGATGAAGTAGAAGCAGGCTATATTTTGACTTGTCAAGCTCACCCTACTAGTGAAAAATTAACAGTTTCGTTTGACGATTAATAGTTACAGTAATTAATCAAGATAGAAAAATTAAAACATAAGCAATGGCATTATTTGGAAAATTATTTAAAAAAGAAGGAAAAGGACATAAAGGTTTTTACCCTTTAACGATCAGTAAAATTAAACGACTAACAAGCGACAGTGTTCAAGTTGTTTTAGATGTACCAAACGATTTAAAATCAACTTTTGAATTCATCCCAGGACAATACATTAACTTTATCATTGAAGTAAATGGAAAAGAAGAAAGAAGGTCTTATTCTATTTGTAGTGGTAAAAACGAACCGTTATCTGTTGCAGTTAAAGCGGTTGAAAATGGTACTGTTTCTGTTTGGTTTAATAAAGAAGCAAAAGAAGGAATGACACTTTCGGTCTCTAAACCTGAAGGAAATTTTCAATTAAAAGATAACGCTAAAAAAGTAATTGCTTTTGCTGCAGGTTCTGGTATCACTCCTATCCTTTCTATTGCGAAGTCATTAGCTAATGGAGTTGGTGAGATGAATCTGTTTTACGGTAATAAATCGCAAGATTCAATCTTATTTAACGATGAAATATCTAATTTAGGACATTTAACGACTTCTATTTATTTAACTCAAGAGGACAAAGAAGGATATCAAAAAGGTCGTTTGGACAAAGAAAATATCAGCGAAATCATCAAGCAAGATTTGTCTATTTTAAAGGCAGACGCTTACTTTTTGTGTGGACCTGAAGAAATGATCAAAGCAGGTGTAGATACCTTAAAATTATTCGGAGTTGCTGACGCTAAAATTCATTTTGAGTTGTTTACAACCCCAACCATTATGGCTTCAAAAACGGCTGAACCTGTTTCTGAATTTAAAGGCGAAAGTGATGTAAAAGTTACCCTTGATGGAGAGGACATTGAATTCAAATTGAAAGCAAACGGTAAACCAATTTTAGATATTTTAGATAAAGAAGGTTTCGATGCTCCGTATTCTTGTAGAGGTGGTGTTTGTTGTTCGTGTAAAGCAAAAGTTCTTGAAGGAAAAGCAACGATGACCATGAATTATGCATTAACGGATGAGGAAGTAGCAGAAGGGTATATTTTGACATGTCAAGCACATCCAGCAAGTGAAAAGGTAGTGATAAGTTTTGACGCGTAGGGACGCAGGGACGAATTGCAATTCGTCCATACGCCCCAACGCGAAAAACCAAAATTGGGTTAATGCAATTAACCCACAACGTAATTAACCCAATAAAAAAAGGGTTAATGCAATTAACCCACAACAAATGAAAACAATAGTAATAGTAGGTGCAAGTCGTGGAATTGGAAAAGCGATGGTTGAACGTTTAGCGAAAGACGATTCAAATCAAATCGTAGCATTATCTAGAAACACAAAAAGTATGGAGGCTTTTGGTTCATTTAAGAATGTATCAACGCATGCTTTTGATTTATCAGCGAATAACGTTACCGAACAAGCAAAACAAATTTTTGAAACGCTTCCACAAATCGATACTCTTATCAATAACGCTGGTGTTTTAGTGAATAAACCTTTTCCTGAAATAACTCCCGAAGATTTCAATGATTGCTATCAAGTAAACGTAATTGGTGTGATGCAAACTGTACAGGCAGCTTTGCCAAAAATGTTAAATAACGGTGGACATATCGTTAACATTAGTTCAATGGGAGGGTTTCAAGGAAGTGTAAAATTTGCTGGTTTAATTGCTTATTCTACTTCTAAAGCTGCTGTTTGTAGTTTTACTGAATTGTTCGCTGAAGAATATAAAGAAACAAAAGTTAAAATGAACTGCCTTTGCCTTGGTGCTGCTCAAACAGAAATGTTAGAAGAAGCTTTCCCTGGTTACGAAGCACCTGTTTCCGCTGATAAAATGGCTGAATTTATCACTGATTTTGCACTAAATAGTTACCAATGGATTAACGGGAAGATTATTCCTGTGAGTTTGAGTACGCCATAGGGTCTAACAGCATTTCGACCATAAGGCTTCAAGATTAAAATAATAATAATAATGAAAAGAAAATTAATCATACCACTAGGAATCATCTTAATAACTGGAATACTAATATTTATCAATGAAACTTTTGATATTCCTAATTTAAAATATTTCGCAATGCCATTTATTGCTGGAGTTGTATTATTAGGGATGAAATATTTTTAAAAAAAAGAATAGTCTTCGATTAAACTATAAAATCATTTTTCATTTTAACGTTATTATCCTTACATTTATAGGCACAAAAAAGCATCTCGTCTATTAAATGGAAGAAAACATACCTTTTGAAAATATCAAATTAATTGATGAGCAAGACATCGGTTCAGTAATATACCGTTTATATGAAGGTCGTATATTTCATGCCATCATAAAAAAGAAGGAAAAAATAACAATAAAGATGACTGAAAAAGGCTATGATTTTTTAAATCGTAATGGTGGTGGTCGTTTCTATAACATCTATGAATTTTCTTCCTTTTCGGAAATGGATCCAGAAATAAGAGAATGGTCTGCATCTACTTCAGGAAACAATTATACGTATGTAGATGCAATTGTTATCAGTAATTTTGCTCAAAAATTAATTGCCGATTTTTACCTTAAATTTAACAAACCTCCAATGCCAACGAAAATTTTTAAATCGAAAGAAAAAGCACTTGATTGGATACTGGAATTGAATAGTGAATGATAGATTTTAATGATGAATAAAAACTATTGAAAACTCAAAGTTTAATTTTTATGGATAGTTAAAGACTAACCTATAAAAGTCTTCTAAATCGGTTGAAATCTTTTTATGAATTCTTATTTTTCAAGATAGTTTTTCTAACTGATAATCCTTAATTTTATAACATGCAATTTAAAGATGTCATTGGTCAAGAGGAACTGAAAAGTCACCTCATCCAAGAAATTAGGAACGATAAAGTTAGTCATGCTCAGCTCTATCTTGGCAAGCCTGGTTATGGCGGTCTACAGATGGCTTTAGCTTTTGTTCAGTACTTATTTTGCGAAAACAAACAAGCCAAAGATAGTTGTGGAGAATGTCCTTCTTGTAAAAAGGTAACCGAACTCCAACATCCAGATTTACACTTCTCTTTTCCTGTTGTACAAGCTATTGATAAAAAGTCAGACTTCTTTTTGCCTCAATGGAGAGAACAAATTAAGAAAACTGCTTACTTTGATCTTAACGACTGGCTGAATGAAATTGATGAAAAAGGACGAAAGCCAATCATCGGAACCGACGAAAGTCAGGAAATTATCAAGAAGCTTAGTCTTAAATCCTATGAAGGAGGGTATAAAGTTATGGTTATTTGGATGGCAGAAGAAATGAATGCCACATGTTCTAATAAGCTACTTAAAATATTAGAAGAACCACCTGCAAAAACACTTTTCCTATTAATATGTGATTCACAAGAATACTTATTGCAAACTATTTTATCTCGAACACAAATTGTTAAGGTTCCAAGATTAAGAGTAGACGAAATAAGTAATCACATCAAAGTGAAATTCAATTTATCCCCTGAAGCTGCAAATAGTATAGGTGCTCGTTCGGAAGGAGATTATATTGAAACCTTAGACGTATTAAGTAACAACCATGAACACGATGAAAACAGAGAGGTTTTCATTCAGCTAATGCGAGTTTGCTTTAAGAAAAATGTAATAGAAATGATGGAATGGGCTGAAAAAACAGCTAGTCTTTCTAAAGAAAAACAAAAGATCTTTTTGAAGTATGCTTTGCACATGTTTAGACAAAGTATTATCAAAAACTACACAGAAGATCAACTCACTAGGGTTTCTGATGAAGAAGCACAATTTCTAAAAAACTTTTCAAAATTTATCACTGGAAATAACATCTTAGATTTCTCTCAAACCTTTAATGATGCTCATTATCATGTTGAAAGAAATGCCAACTCAAAAATCTTATTTACAAACATCTGTTTTAAAGTAATGCGATATATCCATGTTGCTTAACAGAAATAAAATTTATTTAAAATGAAATTAACACAAAATTACATTCAAGAGAACAAACAAAAATTCTTAGACGAATTAATCGAACTTTTGAAAATTCCTTCTATTTCTGCAGATCCAAATTATTCGAAAGAAGTTCACATGACTGCGGATGAAGTAGCTAAACAATTAAAAGAAGCTGGAGCTGATAAAGTAGAGATTTGTGAAACTGCTGGATACCCAATAGTTTATGCTGAAAAAACAATTGACCCTGCTTTACCAACGGTATTAGTTTACGGTCACTATGATGTACAGCCAGCTGATCCAATTGAATTATGGACAAACCCAGCTTTTGAGCCAATAATAAAGAAAACAGATATTCATCCTGATGGTGCGATATTTGCACGTGGAGCTTGCGACGATAAAGGTCAAATGTTTATGCATGTTAAAGCTTTCGAAGCAATGATGAAGACAAATGAACTTCCTTGCAACGTGAAATTTATGATTGAAGGCGAAGAAGAAGTTGGAAGTAGTAATCTAGCAATCTTTGTTAAAAATAATAAAGAGAAATTAAAAGCGGATATTATCCTAGTATCGGATACAGGAATGCTATCGAATGATAATCCTTCTATAACAACAGGCCTAAGAGGTCTAAGTTACGTTGAAGTTGAAGTTACTGGTCCAAACAGAGATTTACACTCAGGTCTTTATGGAGGATGTGTAGCAAATCCCATCAATATTTTATCAAAAATGATTGCTTCATTACACGATGAAGATAACAGAATTACTGTGGAAGGATTCTATGATAATGTAGTGAATTTAACAGCTGAGGAAAGAACTGAAATGGCTAAAGCACCATTTAGTCAAGAAGCTTACAACAAAGCACTAGATTTAAATTCTGAGTACGGAGAAGCTGGATATACTACAATGGAAAGAGGTTCTATCCGTCCAACTTTAGACGTAAATGGAATTTGGGGAGGATATATTGGTGAAGGAGCAAAAACAGTAATTGCTTCTAAAGCGTATGCTAAAATATCAATGCGTTTGGTGCCAAATCAAGGCCCTGAAGAAATAACAGAAAAATTCATAAAACACTTTAATGCTATAGCTCCAAAAGGGGTTACCGTAAAAGTGAACCCGCATCATGGAGGAGAACCTGCAGTTACTCCAATTGATTCTATAGGTTATGCTGCTGCGAGTAAGGCTTATGAAACAACTTTTAATAAGAAACCAATTCCAGTAAGAAGCGGTGGAAGTATTCCGATTATATCAATGTTTGAGAAAGAATTAGGTCTTAAAACAGTGATGATGGGATTTGGTTTAGATAGTGATGCCATTCACTCACCAGATGAGCATTATGGACTATTTAACTATTACAAGGGAATAGAAACAATTCCATATTTCTACCAAAATTTCACTGAATTATCTAAATAATTAATAAAGGTCGTTTTTTAACGGCCTTTTTACTTTTCTCCAAATGAAAAAAATTGTTCTGTATCTGTTTTCTTTGTTTCTTTTCTTCTCATGCGAAACCTACAAAGAAATTGATGTAACTTCTCTTGAAAATGTAAAAGTTAAAAATATAGAGGGAAAAATAATAGATTTAGAATTGATTGTAAGAGCAAGTAACCCTAATTTTTTTGGGGTTAAACTTAAAAAATTAGAAGGAGAAGTATTTGCCCAAAACAATTTAATTGGTACAGTTAAACTCGTTGATGCAACGAAAATAAAACGAAAATCAGAGAAAAGCTATAGTGTACCTGTTAGGATTTATCTTGAGAATGGTGTTTTATTTAGATTTGTTCAATTAGCATTAAAAAACAAAGTTGAAGTTAAGGTAAAAGGTTTTGCAAAAGCCTCCGTTTTCTTAGTCAGTAAAAAAGAAAACTTTGAGTTCTCAAAATCTATTGATGGGAAGTTTTTTAATATTAAATCTCTTTTAACTAAATAATGACAGAGTTCAACTTTGAAATATTATCTAATAAACCGATTAGTACTTACTTAAAAAGTAAAAACATCTATGATTTTAAGAGTACAGTTACTTTTTTAAAATCCACCCCTTCTGAATTAAATTTAACACAAGATTTTGTTGTTAAAGACCTAGAAGAAACAATGTCAACTAGTTCTAAAATTCATGCTGTACTAGCAGATTTAGCTGTAGAAAATGACATAAATGAAGTAGAACTAATGATGGGGATATTTTTGGTGGACCAAACAACATTCCCTGAATTAGAAAATTATTTTGCCGACAAACCATATTCTAGTATCGCGTTGACAACATCCTATTTGAAAGTAAATGATAAGCGGATAGACTTTTCAACAGAAAAACCAATTATTGAAAGAATTTCTTCTAAAATAATACGAGAACAAAGAATGGATCCGCATCAATCAAAAGAATGGAAAGAGAAGATATACGAAGACTATATTCAGAAATGGCTAAAAAGAAATCCTAATATCAGCCATTCTATTGATGAAATTCTTAGAGAAGAAAAAAAGTTAATTGAATTAATTAGCTCTTAAGCTTTTAGGTTTTCTTTAAGTGGCTTAACAGATTTAATAGACTTAGCCATTAATTCAATGATAAGCTTTTCTGCACCCTCATCTTTACTTCTGAAGACATAAGTTACTCCATCAATTACTTTTTCCGCATACACGTGGTAAGATTTATGAGGAACACCAACTGAGTTAGATGCTTTAACTCCTTTAGGAATTAATTCTTGCTCATACATAATGAAGTTTTTTTGATCAATCAGGTAATTAATTTTGTAAAAGTCTAAAGATGCTAATTCTTTTTTTCTTGTGACAACCATATCTGTGTAATCACCCCAATCGTCAATCAACATCTCAAAATTTGAACCTACTAAAAGTTCCCATTTAAAATCATCAACTGTATGAACAACTTCTGGTTTTGTAGAAGCCCCTATGTTTGCTGTTTCGTCTGGCAACATAATCATCACCGGAATATCATAAGGTGACATATTAAACCCTTGAAAGTCATAATAGTCATCATCTAAAACCGTCTCAGCTTCTTTAGGTTCTTCAACAATTTTTTCATTTTCAGAACAAGATACTAAAGTCAATGAAAAAACTAAATGGAAGAATAATAAAAATAACCTGAACTTCATAATATGTAATTTACCTTAATCTCGAGGTTTTAAAGACTATCAAAACATGACAAATATAACCTATTTAGAAGGATTTAGTAGTAATTTTCAACAAAAAATGTTAACAGTTTAACAATGCAATTATTAACAAATTATGTAATCTTTATAATTACATAATAATCACCCCTTTTGAACCTAAGATTGGAATCGTCTTT
>Ga0228670_1000601_pt1 | contig 19587 bp, 26 predicted proteins | sample 85DmetaG_FD_182785 | JGI IMG/M metagenome (GOLD analysis project Ga0228670, IMG submission 182785) | Seawater microbial communities from Monterey Bay, California, United States - 85D | ecosystem: Environmental > Aquatic > Marine > Coastal | place: USA: California | collected 2016-10-13
TCCCATTCAACATAATGACATATGGGAAATGTACAAAAAGTCGATCGACTCTTTCTGGCATACTGGAGAAGTATCTCTTGCTCAGGATATGACTGACTGGATAAAACTAAGCGAAGATGAGCGCAACTTTATAAAAATGATATTGGCGTTCTTTTCTAGTAGTGATGCTGTAGTAACGGACAATCTAGGAACCCGTTTCATGAACGAAATTCAAGTTTCCGAGGCGCGTGCGTTTTATGCTTTTCAAATAGCCATTGAAACGATTCATTCCGAGATGTATAGTTTATTGATAGATACTTATATTAAAGACCCTGAAGAGAAGACAAAATTGTTTTCTGCTACCCAGAACTATCCTTGCATTGCGAAGAAGTTTGATTGGGCTCAGAAATGGGTAAATGATAAACGTAGTGGGTTTTCTACCCGTTTAGTCGCTTTCGCCCTAGTAGAAGGGTTATTTTTCTCGTCATCATTTGCCGCTATTTATTGGATCAAAAAACGTGGATTGATGCCTGGACTCACATTTTCAAATGAGTTGATTTCTCGTGATGAAGCCCTTCATACCGAGTTCGCTATTTTGATGTATTCCAAACTGAATAAAAAATTATCTAAGAAGAAGATTCACGATATTGTAAAAGAAGCAGTCGAAATTGAGAAGGAGTTTATTTTGGAGGCAATCCCATGTCGCATGATTGGTATGAACTCAAAATTGATGTCTCAGTACATTGAGTTTGTTGCCGATCGTTTGTGCGTACAATTGGGATATGATAAAATTTATAACTCTTCTAATCCATTTGACTTTATGGAACTTATTAGTATTGAGTCCAAGGTAAACTTTTTTGAGCGCACCAATGCTGAATATGCTTTGGCCGACAAGAGTGGCAAAGATAATGAAGAAGAGGTATTCGATTTTAGCACTGATTTTTAGATAGAAATAATAGCAAATAGTCAATCATATTATAGAAGTAAAAATTATATATTGCACAGATGCACAATATATAATTAGTGGTCGAGTTGTTGTATGAACTTCGTAATGCGGTCACTTATAATTTTCACTTGTTCTTGTTGCGTGAATATGGAAAAATGCGTTCCATCGTATAATTCAAAATGCTTGTTATCCATTTTTTCATTGGTCGCTACTTGCCAGTCTTGAAATACTTTTTCGCATGGTAGTTGTTCATCAAAATTGGTGAAAATGCACAATACAGGTTGCTTGACTTTTTGCATAGAGACACACAAATAAGGCATTTGGTAATTGTGATTGAAGTGACTATTCAGTAAAATACTTGCCTTCACATTTTCTGGATTGTTCATTGTATGCAAAAGAGACACAAAACCTCCGAATGAATGTCCAATCAAAATAGTATCCTCAGGAAAGTCTTTCCAAGCAATATAATCTTGGTATTCTACAGTTGACTCTGGAAGTTTTGCTTGTAATTGCCGTAAAAAATTAGAATACGTTGATTTATCTATAAACGACCCCCGACAAAAATAAATATTATACGCCTTTACAATGTTCAATATAAAAAATATGAAATTCAATAACGCAAACTGAATCATGTTATATTAAGATAAATATAGTTGTATTTAAGTATATTTATCAAGCGTTATCTATTCTTCTCTATCTTGTTTTATTTCGTCTTCTGCTAATGGTAGAACCATGCATTCTGCACGAACATCGGTTTCAGGATTTTCTTTATATACATCCAATGACCGTGCACTTGAATCAGTCGCTTTTACATAATTTGGCATCCAGAAATAAGGGATAACTTTACCACATCCGCTATAATGCAGTTCAAATACATATCTGTAATAAAATTGCTCCAATGTTTCTGGAAGTAAATGGGTAAGGTCTTTCATAGAAGGAATCATTTTAATTAATGCATCAATGTTTTCTTTGTTGTCAATATTCGAATTCTCAAAGAGAGAGACGAACTCTTGATTGCTGTCTAGACTATGAATATGTTTGTATATAATTTCACGAGTGGTTGTCTTACCACTAGATACACCATCACTGAATGCTTCTTTTCGTCTCCATAAAATGTTTTCTGGTAGCAATGAATTTCCTTCTTTATTTTTGAAATGTTCTTCGTCAAATGCTTTCCGAATCAGATATTTTTCTGGGTCGTCTATGGAATACCGCCTCTTCAAGGGCAGAGATAAATAATAATTCACCCAAGTCCGGTCCAAGAAAGGTGTTCTTGGTTCTAATCCATGTGAAGAAATAGAACGATCAGAACGCAAAACATCGAAATAATGAATATTACTCAATAGACGTTTGCACTCTTTGTCAAACTCAATACAGTTACCTGCTTTCTTCATATATAGATATCCACCCATCAATTCATCGGAGCCATCGCCATTAAAAATCACTTTTGCTTCACTATGTTCTGATATGTATTTTGCAACCAACCAATTTCCAACACTCGCACGCACAGTTGTCGTATCATAACTTTCAATATCATAAATTACATTCGGAATAGCATTGACGAAATCTTCTTCACTCACTTCAATCGATGTATGTTTCGTGCCCAAATAATCCGCTACTTGTTGTGCGTATTTCAAATCTTCAGACCCTTCCATTCCTATACTGTATGTTTCTAACATAGGCAAGTGATTCATTTTATGATATTCATTTACCAGTGATGCGACCAAACTGCTATCCAATCCACCAGACAACAAACACGCAATCGGTCTATCGGTAGTAATACACCTTTTATAGACTGCTTCTTTGAAATATGTTTGAATATTATCAAGAATGTTATTCGTATCGTATTTACTTGCAAAAATGTTGGTGTTAAATGGATATGTATTATATCGTACTTGTTTACTAAACTTCCAATGTGGAGATGCGTGAAAAGGTAATTTATACATTGCATATGTGCCTGGTTTGAATTGCTGAATTTGAAATTGTTTGTATATTTTTTTGACGTTTGCTTTTGGATTAGCGAATAATGCGTCATCTCTCACATCGGTATAATGTTCATTCAATGTCTCTTGTAATGGTTTCAATGATTTCAATTCACTTGCAAATGCTATGGTGTTGTTTGTCGAACCAGTAATTTCAGTCATAGAATATAACGGCCTTACGCCGTATGGGTCGCGGGCAATATATATTTTACTTGTTTCATTTGATAGTCTCTGGTCAAGTAGAACGAATGCGAAGACTCCATCTAACATTTGAAGTGTGCTTTCAATACCAAATTCTTTGTACAAATGAATAATAATCTCGCAGTCAGAATTTGTTTTGGGACGAACGTGACCAGGTAATAGACTGAATAGTTTTTTATAATTGTAAATTTCTCCATTACAAATCAATATAATATCATCAATAATAATTGGTTGATGAGATATGTCGTCAAGACCGTTGATAGCCAATCTATGAAACCCCATGATTGTCTTGATGGAAGTTGGTTTCAATACGGAATATTCAGGACCTCTATGTTTACCTCTTTGAAATGCATCATTCATTGTTTCTAGAGAAATAATGTTGTCATCATTATTCAATATAGTAAAAATACCACACATACTAGATGTCTATTTTCAACTAAGAATAGATAAAATTAATTATTTATATCATTTGAAATATTGTTAAAGACGAAAAGAATAATATATGACGTCATTGTATAACGATGAATTATTTATTTTTAGACAGTTCTCCAAATAAGGACCAACAACTCGCTTTTTCACGATCTGCTTCTCCTAAGATCTTGGATAAAATGGAGGAACGTGAGATGGACGAACCGAGTCATGGCATGAAAGGTTCTTTGTTTGCACTTCCTGTTTTAGAAAAAGAGCAAGTAGATATAAAACAAACTGACAACGAATTATTGGTTTTAGTGAATAAAATGAAAGACCAACTTGTCGGAAAGAAAGACCAACGTAAGGGCGATGAAACAAATGAAGAAAAAGATGAATCAAATGTAATTGAGTTCTCGGATCTGAATATGGGAACACAGTTTTACATGGGTTCACTATCAGTCATTGGTTTATATATCTTATATAAACTCCTTTTAAAAACCAAGTAATATGAGAACATGAATATGAACTCATATTAAAAAAATAACGTCTATATCGTGAATTAATCCTTATTTCTCTTATAAATTTCAAGAGCAGCAATACCACCGAGAACCTGTGCAACAGCGTAAGGCAATAATTCACTAATTGGTAATTTACCAGCAGATGCCATTACAACAGACACGGCGGGGTTCAGATGACCACCAGAAATATCAGCAGTTATTAGAATTGCTAGTGCTAAAGCAGCGCCAATTGCCAATGGATTACCAGTCGATAAAATAACATATACAAAGAAGGTAGTAGCAATAAATTCAACTAAATAATTATACATTGTCTATATTATAGTCTACGAAAACATTTATCACATAGTTAAAACAATTGCATATATCCAGTTTTCTTAGCAGGAACAGTTGCTCCGCCAGCGCGAGTTCTACGAATAGCACTATTGACAGTATTTTTCTCAGTGTTTGACGTGAACGATAGAGCAGTGTTATTGGCATTGATACTTCCTTTACCAATAGCATTGTTCTTTCTTCTTTGAGTTACGCTGGATGAATCGCGGTTACCGAACCATTTTTTTTGACTGGTATCGGGAGTGGTTTCCGTGTATACTTCACGAGCAGCACTAAAACGAGAACTATTATCAGATGTATTGTCTTTTAAAGGCATTGCACGGGTAAAATTAAGAGACCCATTATTCAAATTGTTTTTTGTAAATATCATCATACTATATCATATTTACACATATTTATAAACTGCGAATTTAAGAGCGAACGTTCATTAAGAAAGTAACAGAAGCGTTGTGCTCGTCACCGCCATTTGCTAAATCATTGTAGTTACGGTTCACGCTGACCTGTTTCTTGTACCTAATGTAATCGGACGAATCAGCGACGAATTTGGGGTTGGTATTAGCAGAGGGAATATCAGTGCTATCAGGGTTAGCTCCCTTGCTGTCGTAGTTCTTACGAAGTAAGAAATCACCGGAGTTGTTCACGGCTCTAAAAGGGGTGACTCTACGCTTGTAAGTGTTGACGGTTCCAGTGGCGAAAGCAGTGTTCCAAGATCTGCGTACTATATCACGCGCAGAAGTTTGTTCGCTATCTTTGTAATTAGTTAATGTTTGTTTTGCAGAAATTCCTTGAAATCCTCCTCCAAGACTAGACATTTTAATTCTTATTATACTATTATATTATATTTTTGTTCTGTGTTATTACTAAATGATGCTACTGTCGTAAACAATTTTGTTTTCAAAAAATGTAAAGAAAAACCTGCATGAATATTATATAATGGACGCATCAGGAGAAGAAATAACCCCTGAATTTGGAATGACCGCAGAAAGTAATTCATTTGTTGACCAAGTTACTTTAGAATTGTTAGTGAATAAATCGCAATACCATAAATTGGTTTCTAAAAATAATCCAGATGAGTTCCAACAAATTCAAAGTCATTACAACGAAATTGACGATTATAAAGATACTATATTAGAAATCACAGAAGAGTTACTTACCAATCGTTACAAAAATGTAAGCACAGAAGTGAATGACTGTTTTGATGGTTATGTAAAAGCAATAATTAATCATTGCAAAATGAAAGAAATCGAGTCAAAAAATGAATATAACAAATACGACGAGGTAGATACCATGTTTGATAGAGTGCACGAGGAACCCGAACCGATTAATGTAGACAATTCAGTCTGGGGAAAGTCGATTGTAAAACGGAACAAATACTAAAATATTTAGTAAGTATATACTAAATGTTTACAACTACAAAAAGGAAACAATCAAAACATCATAAAAAAACATTAAAGAAATTACATTGTAATCCGTCTAATAAAACAGACTTGATTGTCCCTCAATCGTGTCTGAAAAAAAATACTATTTATGTTATCAAAGACGCATTCAATGAACACTATCCAGAAAAGGCAATCAAATCAAATAATCCCAAAACCATCTGGAAGGAACTAAATAAAAAATTGGATACCTGTAGTCGTGAAGATTGTTGGTTTGACTTAATTGAAGATGAATATTTACGCGAAGACTTGAAAAAACAAATATTTGCTCCATTTCAACCCGACGAGTGGAAAAGCAATCCTACAACATGGTTAAATAACCATGATATTCTAAAAGTATTAGAACAATATGAAGATTTACATAGCGATTTCAAGTTTATTGGTCCTACTCCGATAGATTTTGACAACACGCCTTTGTATTATTATGGAAAATGCGTATGCCAAGAGTTGTGTAAAATGAACGTGGACAAGTATCTAACGGAAGGAATCAACAATGTAGGTATTGTATTTAATTTAGATAAACATAATTCGTCAGGTTCTCATTGGGTATCTCTATATATTGATTTGAAATCCAAAGATGTTTATTATTTTGATAGCAATGGTATCAAACCTCCCAAAGAAGTCGAGGGTTTAATGAATGATTTACACAAAGAAAAACAATTCAAGTTGCACATAAACGAATATGAGCATCAAATGCAAAATACTGAATGTGGAATGTATAGTATGTTTTTCATTATTACGATGTTGACTGAAAAATTAGGAAAAAAGACGAAAACCCGTAAAGATATATTCAATCATTTACAGCGCGTTCGTGTATCCGATAACAAAATGAAGAAGTTACGTGCAAAATACTTTAATAAATAAAATCTCTGGATTGTATAAATGAGTAGTCAAAATCAAATTAAACAAGAAGTAGACGAGCGAACTGCTGAAAATAAAAATGTATCAAAAGGGACCATCATTGAATCAAAAATATTTCCATCTGAGCTTAGCGGAAATAGAAGTAATGTAGCAAAAGTAGTAACTTCTGTAAAGAAACCAATCCCTTCGTCAAGTGCTAGACAACAAGTAGACTATTATTTAAATCAACTTTCAAGTTATGTTGACTGGGCAACATCGTCCAACCCGGATCCTTTGAAAACATCCAATCATTTTTTTCCATCTATGAAACGAATTATTACGTTTCAATCCGCTAGACCGGAAGAAAAAGACGTAAAAGGTGGTAAATCCAAGAAAAGAAATGGAAAGTCTAAAAAGAATAATAAATCTAAGAAAGGTTCTCAACGCAATAAAAACAAAACGCGTAAACATAAATAAAAAACTAACATGAACATAAGTTATATACTCTTATACTCATGAGTGCACTAGTCCATCCCGAGAACCAAAAAATAATTTGGAATATTGTAAATAGTAACATATACGTTAATGATTTTTTTCAAACACACTCACACGTGTCTAAAGAACAGTGGTTTCGGTCGATTATAGAGAAATTTTACTTGCAAAACGAAAGTAGAAATCTATCTATAGATGAATTAAATCTATTAAATAAAGATGTTCTCACATTTATGGTGAAATCAATTCATTCGATCCCTTCTCAGAGTCCTTCTCAGGAACCTCAACAACAAGTCCCAGACCCATATGCACCATCTTCGCAAACCAACTATTCCCCTCAAATACAAACCCCGCCATATGTTCCCAACAATATAGGAGAACAAACAAATCAGCAGTTCGAAGACAAACGACAAGAATACGCACAAATGTATGCAAAACCGGTTCCAGAAGAAGTTGATTTCAAAGAAAAAGAAAAAGACACCATTATTGACAACATGGACGAACTAATTAACAAACATATAAGCGAACGAGAACAACAAATGAAAGAGTTAACTCCAACTATTATTACCAATGTAAAACCAGCAGTGTCTATGCCTGTAAACGATGTATCAAATAATATTACTGTTGAAATAGAAGAGAAACCGACAGAGAATGTCGCGATTGATACTGATGAAACACCTTTAAAAATACAAATAATAGAACTAAAAGAGAAGATGCAAATAATGCAAACAGAGTATAGCGCATTAAAAAAAGAGTTGACTGATAAAGTAGAAGGAAATGTCTCAGCGATTAGTCATATAGAGGAAGAAATAATATCTATCCGTGAAAATGCGAATAAAATTAAACAACTTGACCAACAATCGGAAAAGTCAGATGAATAGTAACAATCAAAAATATATAAAGTTAAAAAACTGTATATATTATAATAAATATGGATTGGTTCAAACACTCACTGTTTATTAACTTGGACAGTCGCGTTGATAGACTTGACCATGCGTTGAACGAATTTGAGAAAATGAATATACAAGTCGAACGAGTACCTGCCATAAAAAATAAACACGGCGCGATAGGTTGTACAATGAGTCATATTAAATGTTTACAAATCGCTAAACAGCGTGGTTATGATTATGTATTTATATGTGAAGACGATATTACGTTCTTAGACCCACAGAAATTGAAAGAAAATTTCGAATTATTTCAAACTCATATACACGAGAACGTAAAGTGGGATGTATTGATTGTTGGTGGGAACAATGTACCTCCTTATCAAAAGTTGACGGATTTCTGCGCTCGTGTGTTTAGTTGCCAAACAACGACTGGTTATATTGTCAGAAAACATTTTTACGATACATTGATTACTAACTTCAAAGAGAGTGCGGAGAATCTAATCAGACAACCAGAAAACGGACGCGAATTTGCACTAGACATATACTGGAAAAGACTTCAAAAGAAACATATGTGGTTGATGTTAACACCTCCCACAGTAAGTCAATATGAGAGTTATAGTGATATTGAAAATAGAAGTGTTAATTACGATGCTCTAATGCTTGATATGAATAAAGAATGGTATGTAAAGCAACAACAAGCAATATTATCAATGCAAAGGATACAACAAGATAATATCAAAAAATAACCTATATGTAAAGTTATTTATTCGTTATACGTAAGAAGTTTGCCATTACTTGCTTGTTTTTTTCTTCATAACGAGTGGTTTTTAAGTTCGATTCATATTGTTTATGCATCATGCGTTCGCGATAAGTCCTATCTTGTGATTGTAGTAATTTTTCTGCTTCTTGTTTTTCAAGAGGGGTCAACGACTGACTTCCACGCTCACGCATAAAATGGTCAACTGATGAATATTTTTTGACATTATTATAATCACGTTCACTTACATTCAACACAGTCTGGTCTTTATGAACCTTTCGTAAATCATCTAATTTCAATTTACTAAAAGGGTCAGACACAACGTAGGAATCATCTTCTTCTTCGTGAAAATTATTGTTAGTATTATTATTTGAGTATAATACTTGCACGCCATTATGTTTTACAAGGGATTGTTGATTATCTCTAACCCGGTCGATTACTTGTCCCATATTTCCAGCATTGACTCGTTCGTTTATTTCATATACTTCTTTTTCACTTGTAAACCATTCATTTTTTTCTTTATCGGACTTGTTCACCATATTTTTTTCGAATAACTGATTAAACTGGTCATTAAATTTTGATTCGCCCATATCTCGCACTAGTTTTTGCATATTTTTGGTTGTATGTTTGTTTTCGTTTTTGTAACCATCAGTTGAATATGCTGTACTAGTATGAGTTGTATCGGCATCTTGTTTATGCTGATTATTATAGAATTGCCGAACAATATCAAATGCTTTTTTGAAAAATAAGAAATACTCGGATGATAATTTTGACTTGTCTGGGTGAGTCGATAATACTTGTTTTTTCGCTCTTTTCAAATCTTCAAGTGAAATATCATAATCTAAATGAAACAAATCCAATATTTCTTTCAACGAATACATATTTACATCTAAATTATGTGCATTGTCTAACTCCATCATCATATACATAGACTTCAAAAAAATATTTACATTGTTTTTACAAAAAGAAAATAAACATTTCTCATTATATAGAATAGTTATGCCTCTTTCAATTATTCATAATATAGAGTCTCGTCAAGCACTTCTCAATCTGTTACCCAGTAATCCTGGATTGATATTTATTAAATTCGGAGCTGAATGGTGTGCACCTTGTAAAAAAATAGAGAAGGATTTAGAAAACCACTTCGCAAATATGCCGGATAACGTTCAATGTGTCATCTTAGATATTGATGAATGCTTTGATGTATATGCATATATGAAAAGTAAAAAGATAGTGCAAAGTATACCCAGCGTAATTTGCTATCAAAAAGGCACTGAGACATATGTTCCAGATGATGTTTATTGTGGTTCAGAAAAAAGCGAGTTGGATGCTTTTTTCGAAAGGTGTATAGAAGAATTATTGTAGATAATCAAGCACCGGAACACTTAATATAGATAAATTTTCATCACTATATTTGGTAATATCAAATATAGTTCCACAAAATTCACGAGCTTCTATATTACATATTTTCATTTGATATATATGACACGAAAACGAGTTATTTAATATTCTTTTCAATATACGATAACCGTTATTGTCGTGTATATTGAAAGATTTTTTATATTTATAAACAAAATTATACATAGAATAATGATATCCAAACCACTCATATAAACATTCTTTGTAATTGCGTGTTTTGTCCAATAGTTTATCTATAAATGGAGAAAGAAATACACTATTTTCTTTTTCTTTCTTGTTAGGTATAGTTGCAAATTTTGCATAATTACATATCATTAAATTTTCCGAAGATATTTGATTTTGTTTACACATATTCGTTAGGTAAGGGAGAAAGGACATCAATAATTTTTCAGTACACAGTGTATTCAATATAACAATATGCGTATTTTTTACATTTTTTAATCGATTCATCAGAATTAATTCGTTGTTTTTGTATTCAACTGCATTAAATTTGTCAATAATCACTATTAATGTATTATTACATACATCTTCATAAGAATCGTATAGAAACACAGGAAACATTTGGTCTAATGCGTTTGAATACCAGTTTGCATATTGCGTGGTAGTTATTTGTTTTTCATTTAATTTACTTCCGATAGATACATATACCCTTGTAAGTGGTATATTCGAAGTTGCCTCAAATATAGTTTGTTCTAAATTCTCGGTGAAATTCGTTTTGAATTCATCTATTGTATTCATGATTGATTGCTTATATGATACATATAATAAATCAATTACTTCGATTTCAATTTTGTATGCTTTGTTTGCTTTTTCCTTTTTTTATTACGTTTTTTCTTGGTAGTGGATCGTTTTTTTCCACCGATTAAACCTTGTTCCTCTTTTTTTACTTCTTCTTGCGGGATTTCTTCTTGTGGGATTTCTTCTTGTGGGATTTCTTCTTGTGGGATTTCTTCTTGCGGGATTTCTTCTTGCGGGATTTCTTCTTGCGGGATTTCTTCTTGAGGGATTTCTTCTTGTGGGATTTCTTCTTGTAATTCAGCCCAAGTTACATATGATAGAATTGCAGTTGTGACACCAACAAATATATAACTGATAGGTGGGATATTTGTATAAGTCATATTATACTATAACTAGATAATATGATTTTATTATTTTTAAACATTCATTTTTAAGACAGAACTAGCATGAGCATACTTTTCAGACCATGTCTTTTTGATGTCATCAGTAATAGTATTCAGAGTATGTCTCTCATATTCCTCTGGACTTGAATAAAAATATGATTTCACGCCATCCTTAGATGTGGTATTACGAACCTTGAAAAATAGATTCTCACCAAAACTACCAACGGGAATGGTTGTATATACAATACCATCAGCAGCACTTTTGATTGCCGCGCCAGTAACATCAGAACTAGGGAACATTTCAATAACCACCTTTCTATTTTGAATGTATTTAACGATTTTATCACCTTTACGGTCATTTTTACTTTTATTTTTTTTCTTATAAACACCACTAGCCTTGGTAGAAATCGAATGTTCAGAGAGACTTACACAGGTAAACTCATCGTCCAAATATGACTGCGGAGGTTGGTCGTCTTCGTTAATCATATCTTCGAATGTCTGACTAGTTGGTAGAAGTGGGTCTTGCATAGATGCCATAATAAAGGGAACGAAACGCGATAAGTCGAGTTGTTGTATACTATATATGACAAACACTCTTTAAATTAATTATATAAATTATATAGTCAGATAAGGAAACGAAAAATAATCTATATACATTGTAAATGGACGTAAAAAACACAATTGTTGACAAATTCATGAAATCTCCAGAAGACGAAATTCCAGATACATTAAAGAAAGAAAACGAATTATCAAGTGAAATTGCAAACATACCAGATGAATTTACCGCCAAACTTACAACCAATGGTGAGGAAACTTTTCCATCGATTCATGATGTCAGCGAAGAAGATTCAAAAAACTATGTTTATTTAGACAACGATGATTTATCGCGTGATTTTTTGATGGACAGAGATTTAACAAAACAATATACGATACAATTAGTGATGTATCATATGAATATGGCACTTGACTTGCCATTTTTAGAGTTCTATTTAGAAGGGTCAAATAACGCATATAGTTTTCCCGAAAAAATAATCGATAATCAGAAATTAGAAAGTGCTATCGAAGAAATAAATAATACACAACAAGGTGGTATGGAAATTACCACAGAACAGCGTGGCGATATTGAAATAGGGATTAAAACTACTATCATAGAAAACAATGATATAAACCCATTTGAACAACAAATATTCGAATTGTTCAATAACATTACTGGATATTCAGATATCATCGCTGAAAGCGCATACAAAGGTTTTGTAGAACAGAACAACATTATATATGTATTGTTTGAAAACAAAGAAAAAATCGTTCAAAACAACGATACAGAACAAACCCATATGTGGGTTATATTGGATGAAATAATGAAACAATCGGTATTGAATACGCCGATTGAAGAATCTGTTTGCAACTTATTTTTAGAACATACCAAACTTGCTCATGTTAAATCAGAAGGAGAAGTAATCGATATTCCTATAGTCGTATACCCAGTAGATAAAGTAAATGATATATATGAAAATATTTATTATAATAGTGAAAATGCAGATGAAACCTATTTAATTACCATACCAGTCGATAATGACGAATATGGACATATGTTTTTGTTTACTTCTACTATTTTACCTTCAAATCAAGATGTAAATTCAATAAAACGAATGGTAATTTTTACGCAAAATGCGTTATATATGTTAACAAAACCATCAAAAGAATTATTCGATAAACATCCAAGCATACGCTTTAAGGAAGATGAATTGACCTTTTGGGGAATATCCAATTATTTACTATTTACAGAACTACTATAATATGTGTTTTTAATATATACAAATGTACGCCAATCTTTTAGGAATTACTTTTTTGAAGTCGTGTAGACCGTATTTTTTGAAAAATATTTTTGATACAATTGACATTCAAGATTTTCTGTTGATCAACACATTATTCATTATGATAATTGTATTTGTGTATTTCGCCATAAATTTTGCGTTAGAAAATAAGAGTTTTGATGTCACTTGCAAAAATTGTTCTAATTTGTCTTTACCTCAATATTTAATATTGTTTGGATTCGCATTGTTTACTGTATTCTCTACTTTCAAATTAGTTGAATTCGATTTACAATATAATACACCTGCTATTAATGCCGTATTAATCAACACGGTCGCATTATTATTCTTATTTTTTGTAGGTAGATTTATTTTTCAAGAAGAATATACAGCAAGACATATTGGCGGTTTCACATTGATTACATTAGGCATTCTATTACTTATTTCCGATGTCAAATACTTGGATATGACTAGTTTTTCATTACCTTTTTAATTGAATAATTGCAAAAAAATAATTATTCAATTTAATTCAAACAATCTTACACATGATAAGTTGATAAGAATTCCTTCATATATTTCTCTTCTACATCAACGTTATCACTAATTTCATCCGAAATTGGGTCACGGTCGTACATATCCTTAAACTCCACAATGTATTTATTAATCTTTTCAAACGCCATTTTCGACTTCATTATACGTTCCTCTAATTTCTTAGATTCATGTAACATTTTGTTCTGCTTATCTGCCAACTCGTGTGCCTTTTCTTCTTTTTGTTCTTCAATTAACCTCTGTAATTCGCCTATTTTTTGTGTTTGTTCAGTTATCATTTCATTTTTCTTAGCATCAGCTAATCCAAGTAAGTCTTTATCATCCTCAACACTTTCTAATAATTCACTTACACTAATAATTGTGTCGCATATGTCAGGCTTCTTTATTTTATCAAAGTGCCTTCGTCTACTTGTGCCTTCTTTCCCTTGGAATTTCTTGTTAAATTCTTCCACTATTTTATCTGGAATAATCGGACTGGTTTCCATTAAACGATCGTATTCATGGCGACAAAGTTTCAAAAAGTGTCCAGCGTCGTCTCTCTCGTCAGGTTTCTTTGCAAGTTCAATGCGAATATTTCTTGCAAATTTGTCCCAAGAAATCATAGAGACCCTATGCGCCTCATTCAATTCAGATATTTTTAAATATTGTTGCACGGTGGTCAAAATACCTATAAATATATTGATAGCACCAATTATCATTGGTGAATACATATTGTAAGGGGGAGGTAAACTTGACTGTGCGAAAGAAGCTGTACCAGTAATAGTAGATAGTGTAATTGCAGGAATAGTAAACCAAGCATGTAAATAAGCATATTTTGCATGAGAGCGTAAGTTTAACCATTTATAACATTGCGCAACATCACACCATTCAATTAATATTGCTTCATTTTCTTTCGACCATTCTATAGGCATCATACTACCTTCCATCATACTTTTATTGTCACTCGGTTCATTATGTACAGTATGTTCGGTTGGTATATCTTTATCTATTTTGTCGTCTGTATTTGTATTATCCATATCCTTATATTCTATACGCAAAAAAAATACCGACACTATAAATAAATACTATAAATAAATACCCTCTATACTCAGGTTATTTATTTTGTGTTTATACATCATTCGGAGTATCGTCCAACTGAACGACCGCAGCATGTTCATCTTCACCAAGTTCTGAAATCTGTGTTACAATAGTGTTAATTGTGTCGGTTTTACTACTGTTACTTTCTAATTCGGATTCGTTGTCTTGCTTGTCATTTTCTTCGTCAGATTCGTCACGTAAATAATCGTCCTGATTGACATTATCTTCTTCTATATCATCTATGGAAAAACTCATATTGTTATGCAAATTGTTATCCATTTCATTTGAAAAGTCTTCTAATTTGGACAATACTCTTTTCAGCTGCTTCTTTTGGGAGATATGAAAAAATGCTAAATAATTCAAAAACAAATTTGTTTGTTCTTGTAAAATCAAATTCTCGTATTGGAGTGTATTTAAAAAATTGGAAATAGAATAACCAATCTTGCTATCGTCACTATATCCAGTGATTGTATTACGCTGACCAGCACTCTTGATATGTAATGTGTTAATCAAATACAATATACTTGCGTGAATTCCTTTGACATCTTCCAACTTATATTCTTGTGATGGTTCAAGTTCTTTGTACACAGGAAATGTCTTCGCATTTAAATCGTCATTTTCAATTTCGATAGAATGGTCTTTAAAATATTGAATAATCAGTGTATATAGTTTATAATAATCACAATACATGCGGTTATTCAATAAAACGCGAAATTTTTCAATATTTTCAATCTCCATCATGAAAGATTTGTATTGAAAAAAGAATGCATCTAAACAAAAAAGCATTACCTTTTTCGTATTTTGTTTCATTAATTCGGTATACATTTTCTTTACTTTCTGTAGTCTCTCGTGAATCTCTGTTTTTGTTTGAAGCACTTTTCTCTTTAATGTTAATATACTGTCAAAATTATTTTTTAGTTTATCCATTTTAAATGCATGATCGTCGGACATTATGATTACTGTATATATGTTCTGGTAGAAATAAATTTATGACCCATATAGTTCATATGTATAATTTCGGATGGTTGTATTGATTTCTCTCACCATGTTTTCAAATGATATCGTATCATATAAATAATCTTTAAACTTGATAGAAATATTCATAGGTTGGTCTTCGTTCATCATAAATTGTGAATTATGAACATAATCTAACGGTATATTCTCAGCATTTATTGGTAAAATATCATCCTGAGTGTTGCCTTGTAATGTAGGTGAAATATAAAGTTTGATTATCCAACTAAATTCTGCTTCTTCATCATAAACAAATTTATATATTTTTTCCAGACATAATTTAGTATAAAAGTCCTTTGCTTTGTTCGAATCATACAAATTTAATTTTAACAGTCCGACGTAATACAGTTCCCCTCCTGTATATTTACTGCATAAACGTGCGTTTACTACATCACCTATATTTTCATTGCGAAAATAATAAGCAAGAATAGAACGTGTAATATTATTACGAATATAGGGAATATATACCGTAATTTGATTAGACATAGTTAATTGATGGTTGTTGATGGCGTTGTCGAGTTACTTCTACAATACTAGTAAACTCAATTAAAAAATTCAATTTTATATGTGTATAAAGAATATACTATGAATATAGGCACTCAAACGCAAGACGAAACGAACATTTTACAAAATCAAACAGAACCTATTCCTAGACCAGCATTAGTTCGCAACCAAAATGTATGCATCGACGTTAAAGAAAAACATTTTTCGGAGCATGATATACGATTTTATAAAAGTATTCAATTAAAAATACCAGGAATAGAAAAATAAATATTCACTATAAACATAATAAACAAACACGAATAAAGTATATATTATAAACGTTATGGAGAAAAATGAAGAAGAAGTCTTGCCCCGTTTTGGTTCCATTATTGGAGATTTAATTGGTGACTTGGCGAATACGTTTCCTGAATTCAGTGATAAGTTTCAAAAATACCAACAAGACGATTTCGATTCTACACACCTGAAAGATGTATATGACCATGCAACTAAAGTGCTACCCGAGCGTTTTTTCGATATTTTGTATCAAAACGCCGATATTTTTAAAGACGACACCAATACAGAGTTCCTTCCAGGTATTGATTTTAAACTATTTTTTACTTGCGAAGATGTATCCGAAGATACCAAGAAGACACTTTGGAAATATCTTCAGTTGATTTTGTTCCTGGTGGTAGAGAATGTGCAGGATAAGTCAATGTTTGGAGAAGCATCTAATTTGTTTCAAGGCATCAACGAAGAGGAATTGCAAAGTAAATTGAGTGAGGCAATGAATGGTCTAGGTGGTCTATTTAAAAATATGGGTAAAATGAGTGAAGCAATGGGTGGTTCAGCAGACGACGATGACGATGAGACCGCGAAAAAGTTCAAAGAAGGATTTGAATCAAAGATGGGTAGTTTGCCTGACCTCAAGGGTATTCAAGAGAAACTTAACAAATTATTTGAGGGTAAAATTGGCGCATTAGCAAAAGAAATGGCGGAAGACTTGACCAACGATTTCACCGAAGTATTTGGTGCAGATATGGAAAGCAAACACGCGAATCCTCAAGATATTATGAAAGAGTTGATGAAAAACCCAACAAAAATGATGGATTTGATGAAGAAAGTGTCGGGTAAGTTGAATGCTAAGATGGAAAGTGGCGAAATCTCCAAAGAAGAGTTGATGAAAGAAGCAGGAGACATTTTAGGTAGTATGGGGGCAGGAGAAGGTGGAGAAGACTTAAACGAGATGTTGAAGAACATGGCAAAATCCATGGGTGGAAACTTGGGTAAAAATATGCGCATGGATACGAACAAGATGGACCGAATGATGAAACAGCAAGGTTTGAAAACAGCTGTAATGAAGCAACACGCGGCAAAGAAGCAGAAAATGGCTGAACAGGCGCGCATGCGAGAAGAGCAAATGCAAGAGCAAATTCGCATTCAAGAACAAATTAGACAAGAATATATCAAAAATAACGGGGGCAGTGAAGATTTAGTGTTCCATATTCCAGGTGAAGAGGGACACGACCGCACTTTTATCCATCCTGATTTGTTGAAAGAAATGGAAGAAGAAGACAAAAAAGAGGGACCTAAGAAAACAAAAAAGAAAAAGAAGAAAACTAAGAAGTAGACAAACAAATAAATCATAATGATATTATCTAACAGTTGTATATATGTTATCTAAGTACATCAACATTCCTCTATTTTTAGTGGCACTTAGCATAGGAATATTTGCAGTATATATTACTGTTCCCGAAACCAGAAATATTTATGTATTTCCTACCCACGAAAACGTTGAAATAATGCAATACAAAGATAAAACAGGTAACTGTTTTGAATACAAGGAAACCGAAGTTACTTGCCCAACCAACGAAAAAGAAATTACACAAATAAAACCACAATATTAGTATAATACCAAAAATATATTCATATTGTAAATGAGCATCGATGCAAGTTCAAACTTACTCGTATCTATAAATGACCCGCGATATAACGAACAATGGACCGAAGGTATTTTTGATGTGTTAGACCGAATACGTGTGAATTGTTATGAACTGAGTGAAATACATAGTTACAAATACGATTATTACAAAGAACTTGCCAAAGCATACCGTATACCGATTATTGTATTAAGTGGAATCAACACATTTGCAGCAGTGGGATTGAACGGCGCTTTAGACCCACAATACGTAGGTATTCTAACCAGTTTGATTTCTCTCGCGTGTGGCATTATAACCGCGGTTGAATTGTATTTAAATGTGCAGAAAAAAATGGAGAATGAATTAATATCGCACAAAGATTATTATAAACTAAGTCTTGAAATATACAAAACCATCAAAATTGAGGCAGACAAACGAGGAGTGGATGGAAAGACCTTTTTAGATGATAAATTTAATGCCTACGAAAAGTTGCTACAAAACTCCAATGACGCAAAAGAATATTCCGTGATGCAAACGGACTATTTAACACCTCCGTTAATGGAGGATGTCAAGGCACAAGTAGAGAATGAAACTACAACCAGATTATCAAAATATTTCAAAGTTCCTAGTTTTGAAGCAATAACTTCTCCCAAATGGCATCAAATGAAAAAAGAAAGAGCCCGACGATGCGAAATGCGAAGTCAACGAAAAAATTACCCACGTATGGTATCCATTCCAGAGAGTCATAGTGAAGGTTATGCACATTCAGATACAGGGTCTATTAGCACTCATGGAGATATAAACGACCATATTAATGTTACAATCAAAGATAATAAAGATAATGTTTTAGAGAAATACACCAGAGACAACCAAGTATAATTTTTTGTAGATAAATTTTATATACATGTCTTCCGAACAAACAAAATCTCTTGTTTCTCACGATGTTACTATGGACCTCATTCGGCTTACTATGTTGATTTACAATTATGGTAAGGATTTCACATTTGAATCTTATGATGTCGATTTCAAAGGATTTATCAAACGTATTATCAACACATATACCAATTCAGATATTTTGTCTTTTTTACGCAAATCTTCGTTACAAGACATACAGAATAATAATGATGATATGAAGTTATGTGAGTTTATAACTGACCCTGAAACGGATATACAAGCAGGTATCATTTTGAACCACAGCAAAGCACAATTATGCGTGGTGTTCCGAGGAAGTGAATCTATGAAAGACTGGTATCACGATTTTCAAATATCAAAACGCATTCTTCATGATAACATCAAAGTTCATTGTGGATTTTATAACCAATTACACGATACGAGTGTGTGTGATAAAATGATAAACAGAGTGAAAACAATATTAGCAACGTATCCGGATTACCACGTTTATATTACAGGACATAGTTTAG
>Ga0228670_1000603_pt1 | contig 19546 bp, 32 predicted proteins | sample 85DmetaG_FD_182785 | JGI IMG/M metagenome (GOLD analysis project Ga0228670, IMG submission 182785) | Seawater microbial communities from Monterey Bay, California, United States - 85D | ecosystem: Environmental > Aquatic > Marine > Coastal | place: USA: California | collected 2016-10-13
GCTAAATAAGTAATTCATTATTTTATTATCTCTATACTTTCTTTTCCATGTATGGTCTTTACTACCCCAAAAACTATCTATATCATGTTTACTAAAAATAGATTTAGACCAACTAGCCTCATTTGAGACTGTATCAGCAATAGCTTTACCAGTAAAAACTAAAAATACAGAAATAAATAAAAATATAATACTTACCATAATTTAAGTAATTTACCAAATCCAAAACCAACTAAGGCAAATCCAACCAATGATATTATAATTGACCAAACTAATGGTATATTTTGTATTTTCCAAAGGTTAAATAAAATTGCAATAAAGAACCCCAAAACCAATAAAAGCGGAAGTATTCTACCCCAAATAACGTAAAATATCTTAAATAATATTTGTTTTATATTTTGTTTCATAATTTATTCATAAATTTAGTGAATGCAACATATGTTATACCGAACAATATAAATAATATTAAATCTAATATCATATATACTGTTTCATTTTCGATAGCGTTTGTTACAGCAATAATGGCACCTACGAATGGTAAAGCAATTAATATAACAGAAACTGCTGATACAAGTATCATCTTACCATTACTATTTGCCCAAAGTTTAATATTTTTTAATAATTTAATCATTTTTAATATCTTTAATTTTTATTGTTTTTATTACTTTTCTATTTTTTTTAACATTAAGAGATTCAAGCAACTCACCTTTTGTCATGGTGAAACTTGATTCATTTGTATAATCTTTTTTTCTTTGATGAGACTTCTTAATTGCTTTAGCACCCAAAGAAGCTTGGCAAACAGCGTAAGGGTTATCCACACCTGGTGAATTTTTCTTTACATCCTTCACACATCTATCAAATTTTTTGGTATGTACCTTTCCTGGACCAACTTCATTTAAATCTTCAGATTCCGAAACATCAGAACCTATTACATAATTTTTAACAAATTCTTTAGCTTCTGGCTCATTAACACTTAATTCATCCTCTACCGTATCAACCATATCTTCTATGGCTTTTCTAGCTTTTTCACTAGTATCAGTTTTTTCTTGTAAATATTTTTTCTTTATTCTCATTCGTCATGTACTTTATCAACATTATTATAACTTAATATTATATCTTTACCATATAATTTATCTTCAATTTTTTCTATATCTTCACCAAAATGGAATGCAAGTCTATGTTCTGGATATTGGTCGTAATCATCAATGTTTTCCCAACCTAACGCTACAATACCATCAACTGAATCCCAAACAGCGAATCTATCATCATTTTGTATTAAATCTAATTTAATGTCAGACATCATTAACCCAACCTTATTAATATGGTTATAATCTGGTGCCGATGGTTGACCAGCAGCTGGACATGCATCCCAATCTTCACCATCTATATTTTCACAAGATTCAGCAAATAAAAATTCGTAAATATATTTACCTAGCCAATTAGTACCTGTATCGTTAATATAAACTAGTTTCATAAATCAGTTGTTTTATTAATAAATATAAAAAATGTAGTAAAAAAATACTACATTTTAGGTTTTGGGTTATAAGAAGGTTTAGGTCTCCAAATGTCTTTTTTATTTGGTTTAGTTTTACCTGGTTTTACTGTTGGCTTTACTGTTGGATTATTCATTTATTTAAGTTTTCGTTAATTAAATATTCTAAGTCTTTTTTTACAAAAGTATATATTTTTTTTGACTTATCAAAATTTTCATTAGTTTTACTTTTTTTACCCCAAGACTTACCTTTACTTTCTTTATATTTTTTACAAGCACCAGGAGTCGGTCTACAAGCTGGATATTTAGCTCTTTTTTCACCTTCTTTTCTTCCACATGGTTTGCATTTCATTCTACCTGTTTTAGAGTCTTTTCTACAGGTATTACAATCAACCCACCCACCAGAAGAACCTTTACCACCTTTTCTTTTAAACCAATCTCTTAAACTTGTTTCAGAACTAGGTTTAGATGTTAACTTTCTCTTTTTAGCTTCATATAATTCTACATCTTTTAATGATTCGTCTTGTATTTCTTCAACTTCTTTAGTTGAATTACCCCAATTTTTTGCACCAACTTTCCTACACTTAACTAAAGCTCCAGATGCGTATGCTGAAGGCCATACATCATATCTACTTTTTACTTTGTGATAACAAGCATCTTTTTTGGCTGCTTTTTTCTTTTTCTTTGCTTCAGTTATTACCAAACCGTCATCTTCTAAAAAAAACTCTTCAATTTCAATAATTAAGCTAGACTTACCTTTTATTACTCTATGAAACATTTTTTCTGGTATATGAAGATACTCGCCCTCAATAAGTTGTATCGGAAGCTCATTTTCAAATTGTATTAACCAATCATTTTCGTTTAATACCTTTATAAGTCTATTATTTTCATCTCTATGCCACTTTAACTCATCGCTGTTAGTGTCACTGCTAAATTCTCTAATTAAGTTACCAGAGCTTAATTTTTTTTGTGTGTATGGTTTATCCATTATTCAAAAATTTTATTTATTAAAAAGTTATACACTTCTTCAATATCATCTTTGGCGGTTGTAACATGTTCACCAGCCCAATCATGTCCATTTGTTATTATTGTATCAATTATTTTTGGGTCTATTGATAACAAGACATCAATATTCCTTTTTAATTGTTTTAGATTTTCAAATACCATGTAATTTTGCTCTCTCTTTTTCATTTTATACTTTTTTTTATATAAATATATTACCAATAACCAGGATACGTTTTTCCACCAAATAAATGACCAAATTTGGTCAACCTACAAGCCCAATAACCAGGTTTGGTTTTATCTTTTTTATTCTTACAATCATGTCTTGAAGCAAATGCCTTTCTAGCTTTAGAATCAGCAACCTTAGCCGTTAACCCACCTTTTTTATCACCAAAGGTTACTTTGTTAACATTACCAGTTTTGGGGCTCTTGACATATACATAATATTTTTTTCCAGGACCAGTATTTCTTTTAGGTTTGTTTAAATCAACTTTTTTTCCTTTGTATTCAGCTTCATTCAAATATGGCACATTTAAATATACTTTTTTATTTTCATAAATTCCGACAGCACCAATTTTTGAAGATATTAATTCCAAGTCATCTTCATTATTTATGATTAAATCGCCAGATTCGTATAATTCTTTAGCTTCAATAAATAAATCAAAAAACCCCTTAGAACCATATCGATAGATTGATTCATTAAGGGGTAAATTTTTATTAAGATGATACGCTAATCCTTTACTTACTTCTCTTTTTTTTTAACGACAAGTGTTTGAATACATTTGCAGATTCATGGAGTTCTTTTTCAATTTCATTCATTTCATCTTCGGAATCATCCATTTCAACATCAATATCCACTTCTTCTTCTTCTTCTGGTTTTTCATCTTCATCAGCTTCAACGTCTTTATCATCAACATCAGAACCAGCACCAGCCATTTTAACTTTTTTAATAATATCTTTTTGGTCTTTTTCATCCATTTCAGATGTATGTGTCGCTGAAATAACAGAGTTAATAACATATTTTTCCAAATCCAAATCTGGTTCACCTCTTTCATTTGTATATGCTCTAAGTGAAGTACCTATTTTACCAGCCAATTGCTGTATAAATTTTTCTGGGTCTTCATCTTCGTCAGCTTCAACACCAGCATCGAATGGTTCGTCATCAAATGGTTTTTCGCCACCCATAGGTTCATCATCACCCATATCATCCATATCACCCAAAGAATCCAGCGAATCATCTCCACCAAAAATATCTTCTTCTTTTTCTGGAGCGTCAACCTTAACTACATACTTCTCTTCATCAAGGTTGTAATCCTCTTCTTCATCCTCGAATAAACCTGTCGGTTTTTCATCAAAACGCATTTCTTTTAATACAGAAGTTACGTTTACTTTACTTTTTTTTTTAATCCTATTGTTAACCTTGTTTACCAAATTCTTAATAGATTCTTCAATACCATATTCAAATTGTACATGGTCTGGGGTTGGGTCTTCATGTCTTTCCATGAAAGAATAATATTCATCCGCTAATCTTCCTTGATATTCTGCCTCATCTTCAGCATCAAATTTAGCTTTAATTTCTTTAGGTAATTCTTCTGGCTCATCATCCATTATTTCAGATAACATAGAATCAATTAAACGTTCAGTCTCGTTTAATTTTACATCTTCCAATTCATCCATTGAATCTTTTTTAGCTACATTATCACCAAAACCATCCTTTTCTTTACCTTCTTTATTATCATAAGATAATTTAGAACCCTTTTTGTTTACAACATACTCTTGACCATCGCCAATACCCTTAGTGTCTGATAATTTCATATCAGATTTAAGTGGATGATGCTCTTTCAATAGATTATCATTTTTAAAGATATTAACTTGACCAGATTCACCAATAGACTCTTTAAGACTCATGAATTTAAGGTTTAGGTTTTTAATAGCTTTAGCATATGATGGGAAACTTTTACTTTTTTTGTTCATTAATCCACCCATATATTGAAAATCTTCAGCAATTATATTTTTTGTTTTATTAGTAACTTTAATATAATACTCTTGATTTTCTCTAACAATTCCATACACTTTACCATCTGGACCCATTTTGGTTAATTCAACAACATATCTATTTACGTTTTCATTAATAGATGTCCCACCCATTAATTCTCTCATTCTATTCAACTTGTCTTTACCTTTTAACCCATTTGGTCTTACTATATTTCTTTTTTTCATTTTAAATTATTTTAAAAAATTATTAAGGCTCTGGATAGTTACTTAAAGAACTAGAAGCATCTACAGAGTATCTTTTATCTCCAATAACAAACACATTAGCAGTAGCTGATATCGATTCAAGTATAATGTCTATTGTTGTACCAGCAGCCAAAGAAACTACTTGACCATTTATTGTGGGAGAAGCAGTTGAAGATGCGTACACTTGATAATAAACATCATTAACAAAATCAGCATCAACCGCAGGTTTTATTAAATTATATATTTTATTTCTTACAGGCATTATATTTTATTTATTAATAAATATTATGAAAATATTAAAAAAATCTGTTTTACTTAAATTTAATTAATATTATGGTTCTTCAGGGTCAGGTATTGTAATAGTTACTATTGGTAATGATTTTAAAAACATGAATTCTGGTTTAATAGTAATCTTTATTTCATATTCACCAACATACCAATCGCTATTAATATCTTGTTGTGGACTATAATACCAATCATGAACAATAGTCTTCCCTTCTATTAAATTTTTTTGTTCTACGGTTAAAATTGCTCCTTGTGTAATCATATGTGTTAAATTTAATGTGTTGCCCTACCCAAATCAGTTTGTAATTGGTTTACAGCTGCTTGCATTGTTGTCATTTGTGCGATAGACAATCCGTCTGAAAAATAATAATGTGATATCACATTAGTTGTCGTCAACCCCCTATAACCTATACCTATACCAACAGTGGTACTAGTGGAAGCTAGAGGTAAAAACCTACTTAGCGTTTCAACTGGATTGAGTATCTTTACAGTATTAGCATCAGTTCTATTGAAAATATGAGTACCTAACTCATTACAATTTGTTGTTGCCGTACTATAATTTGAAGTTGAGCCGTATTTATACAAATATCTTGATGGACCTGTACCAAAATCCCTAATACTTATATAATAAGGTTCCGAAACTGTACCATTGTCGTTGTTACCTATTACACCATAATCAGTATCAGTATTCGTCCTTAAATAATACCCCAAACTTACAAAATTAGGTCCAGTAGGGAATGCTGTTGGGTTATCACTGTAAATAAAAGTTTTAATATAGTTACCATTATTAAAATTAGTAATACCATCTGGTGAGTAAGTAACTGACCCAAAAGTAATAAGTCTATAAGCCGCATCCGTATCCTGTGGGTCTTTAAGGTTGTATTTAAATTGAGCTTGTATATCAATCGCACCCGTTTTATCCGTTACAAACGGATAAATAGCCACCATCTTATCCCACAATGATTCTGTTTTAAGTGTAGTGACAAATGTTTCAAGTGCTGTCGTTATTGCAGAGTCAGAAATTCCAGTAGCATCTAAAAATGTTTGAACATCTACGTCTATATCGGGCTCTGGAGGAGTAGGTGCAGGTGGTTGTGGTTCTGGATATTTACTAAGTGTTGTCGATGCATCAACCGCAAATCTGTTGGTCCCAATTACATATACACCTGGTGTTGCTGAGATAGACTTAACAAGTATATCTAATGTCGTTTCAGCATCCATAGATACCGAAAAACCATTAACTGTCAAAGTAGTTGCACTAGCAGTATACACCCTATAATATATATCGGTATCAAAATCAGCATTTTCAGCCTCAACTGTAAGGTTATATTCCATATTAATAACATATTTATTGTTATTAATAAATATAAGATAAAATTAAAAAAATAAACCATTTGTTTATTAAATTATTTTTTATATATTTGTCATAACAAAACATTTTATACTATGAGTACTATGGAAAATTTTAATTTGGCTAGTAAAAATCCACAACCTAATCATTGTGTTGAGATATTATTAATTAATGATGGAAGTATTGATAAATTAGAGTTTAAAAATTCTCGCTTAACTTTAACAAGTAATCATATTATAATTACAACTGATAATGATAATTATTCAATTAGTAATGTATATAAATTAAATAAAATTAAATCATATAAAACATTTAAAAAATGATAATTGAAAAAGTAGAAAAAAACGGTCTAGTGGAAGCAATTTACCGTTCATCAAATATAATAGCGTCAACATACAATCAAATTGATGGGACATTAAAAATAATATTTAAACATGGTGGTAGCTACTCATATTCAAACGTTGAAAACACAGACTACGTTAGATTTGAAACAGCTGAAAGTCAAGGTAAAATACTAAATAGTAATATTAAAAATTATGCTTTTATTAAAAATGAAAATGTAGATACCAAGGAAGTCATAAATAGAATTAAAAAATTAAAACAAGAAGAAATAGAATCATTCAAAAAAATGATTTTTAAATTATTAAATGAAAATGCTTTATCATATAAAAATTCTGGGAATTTTTATGACTTAAACAAATTAAATAAAATTATCAATACATATAATAAATTAATTGAATAATATAAAGTTAATTACGTTAATAAAAATAAATAAAAGAGGGGTAATAATACATTGAAAACTACAATAATAAAAACTATAAAACTAATTTTTAAACAATATTCCGAAACACCTAAAAAAGAAGTTTTTTATGGTGTTAGAGATAATTTTATTTATGGGTTCATAGGTGCCATTATAGTGGTGTCTATAACACTTAGAATCGATGCTGCGGTCCTAATTGCTTATCTAGGTTATTATTTCTTTTTAGGTAAAATAGTTAACAGACCTAAATACATAACCGAACTAGGTAAATTTATCATATTTCCAATACCAACTACTCTAGGTGCTTTTAGCGGCTATAAATTAACACCAATTTTTATTAACGTATTAATTAATTAAAATACAAAACTATATTTATACATGGAAAAAAATGTTTCACCTAAAGTTAGGCAAATAATTAATAACGCTAACGAAGAAGCCAAAAATTGTGGCGATAAACAAGTAAGACCCGAACATATAATGATATCTATAATTTTAGATAATGAAAATAAGGGTACTATGTTATTATCTAAACTAAATGTTAATATTGAGTCGTTATACGAAGAATTAGATAATCTAATAAAAATAACTCAAGATACTATTTCTCAAAAACTAACTAGTAAATTTAAATTACCATTTAGTTCCGAATCAAAAAAAATATTAAACAATTTAGATAATGAAGCCGTTAAATTAAATGATGATATTATAGACACAAGCCATCTCGTACTATCAATGTTACGACTTAAAAAAGGTAGGTTAATAACTATATTTAAAAAACAAGGGGTAACATATACCAAATATGTAGAAAATATTAAAAAATATAAGTCTGGTTTATCGGACTTAGATTACGAACTTAAACAAATTGAAGATTTACTAAAAAACGATGACTGGAGCATGAATACAAACGATGATTTTGAGGCAACTTTTGATGAAAATAAGGGTAAAAAGAAAAATAAAATAAACTCAAAAACGCCAGTTTTAGATAACTTTTGTGTAGACATAAGTAAAGCGGCAGAAAAAAATGAATTAGACCCAGTAGTTGGTAGAATTAACGAAATAAAAAGAGTTTCACAAATTTTATCCAGAAGAAAAAAGAACAACCCTGTTTTAATTGGTGAACCAGGTGTAGGTAAAAGTGCCATAATAGAAGGGTTAGCCATGTTAATTAAGGATGGAAAAGCACCAAGAATAATATCAAATAAAAGAATCTACTCATTAGACCTTGCATCTATCGTTGCTGGAACCAAATTCAGAGGTCAATTCGAGGAAAGAATGAAAGCTATACTTGATGAATTAAAGGCGAATAAAGATGTTGTATTGTTCATTGACGAAATGCACACTATTGTCGGTGCTGGAAATTCAAGTGGAGGTATGGATGCTGCCAATATATTTAAACCAGCGTTAGCTAGAGGTGAAATTCAAGTAATAGGGGCAACAACCTTAGATGAGTTTAGAGAAAAGATTGAAAAAGATGGCGCACTAACAAGGAGATTTCAACAAGTATTAGTCGAAGAACCAAGTATAGAAGAAACCAAGCATATATTAAATAATATAAAAGAAAGTTACGAAAACCATCATAAGGTGAAGTATACTAAAGAAGCTATTGAGGAGTGTGTTAAGATGTCAGACAGGTATATATCTCATAGAGCAATGCCAGACAAAGCTATTGATGTTTTAGACGAAGCTGGTGCTTCAAGAAATATAAACCAAGAGACACCAGAAGAAATCAAAAAACTTGAATCTGAAAAAGAATTTATCAATGAAGAAAAAATGAGAGTTGTTAAAGAACAACAATATGAAGAAGCCGCAGAATTAAGAGACAAAGAAAGAAAGTTAAATGACACTTTACTAAAGGCAAAAAATAATTGGTTAAGTAATTTAGATAATCATAGACCCGAAGTTAATGTTACACACATTACAGAAGTTATATCAATGATGACTGGAATACCTGTATCAAAAATATCTTCTCAAGAAACTAAGAAACTATTGGAGATGGATAAAATGCTTTGCGGTAAGATTATCGGTCAAGATAAAGCTGTTCATAAGGTAGTTAACGCCATCAAACGTAATAGGTTGGGTATAAAAGACAAAACAAAACCAATCTCTTCATTCATATTCTTGGGGCCAACTGGTGTTGGTAAAACTATGTTATCAAAACTATTAGCTCAATATATGTTTGGTGATTCAGACACTCTAATTAGAATGGATATGTCTGAATATATGGAAAAACATTCAGTATCAAGACTAATTGGCCCACCGCCAGGATACATAGGATACGAAGAAGGTGGTCAACTAACTGAAAAAGTAAGAAGAAAACCCTATTCAGTTGTATTGTTCGATGAAATAGAAAAAGCACATCCAGATGTATTCAACATTCTATTACAATTATTAGATGAAGGACAATTAACTGATGGTTTAGGTAGAAAAATAGATTTTAAAAATTGTTTAATTATTTTAACATCAAATATAGGGGCAAAAGAAGCTAACTCATTCGGTAAATCATTAGGGTTTGAAACTACAGCATCAATTGTCAATGAGGAAGAAAGAGCAAGGTCGATAATTGAAAAAGCCTTAAAAAAGAAATTTAAACCAGAGTTCTTAAATAGAATTGACGACACAATCATTTTTAATTCACTAAAACAAGAAGAAATAAATTTAATTATTCTAAATGAAATTGAAAAACTAAAAACTAGAATGTTAGAAGTCGGATATAAGCTCAAGGTAAATAAAAGTGCCGTTGATTTTGTCGCCAAAGAAGGGTACGATGAAGCCTATGGAGCAAGACCTTTGAACAGGGCAATCCAAAGACATATTGAAGACCCAATGGCCGATGCAATTTTAAATGGTAATTATTCAGAAGGGGATTTAATTAGGATTTCTTATGATAAAAAAAATAAAAAAATTGTTTTAAATTAAGGTGGTTAATTAACCACCTTTTTTATATTTATTAATAAAATGTTATGAAAGAAGACCAAATAAAAGGTGGATTAGCCGATAAATTATCTTTAGAAGATATATCAAAAAAATTTTATTTTGATATTGATAAATTGAATAAAGAGTTAGAATCTGGAACTAAGGTAGAAATGGAACATACTGACGATAAATCAAAAGCCAAAGAAATAGCCATGGACCATTTAGCTGAAATACCAGACTATTATAGTAGACTTGAAAAAATGGAAAAAGAAAGTAAGTCCTTCTGGTTCAATAACGAAATGAAAGAAAGTTTCAAAATAAAAATATTTAAAAAATTCATAAAATAAAATGGGGCTGGATAATCCAACCCCATAAAATTATTTTAAATTTTTTAACTTAGCTTCTAATTTAGCTAATCTTGATTCAACCAAAGTATTATTTTTTTTCTTCTGCTCAGAAATCCATTGTTTCTTTTGAGTTTGAACAGTTTCTTTAACGATATTGTCGATAAGGTCAACTAATTCACTTTCTTTGATTTTAACACTTTTTTTTGTAGACATAATTACTGGAATTTTTTATGTTATATTTTATAGTACTATAAAAATAAATATGTAGTTTTTAGATAAAAGTCAAGTTTTAACAAATATTATCTGCTACCGATGAACTAGCCCAAGCATTTGGTTTAACTCTAAATTCATACCCCATACCTAAAATATATCCCACCGCTTCAGATAAAGCTTTATTAGATTCCCACCTAACATCTGGATTAATATCCGCATGTACTTCTAATGGTATATCATATAAATCAAGCAGTGGAGAGATGTCATAAGCCACTTCAATTGACTTACTAACTTCGAATAGCATTCTCTCTTTAACACCATTTTTGTTCTTTTTTAACGTATTATTGTAGAAAGTTTTAGCAACTATCATTGCGCCCCTACCTATAGGATTATTACGACTTAATAATTCTTGTCTCATAATAACAATGACTGTCGCAAATTTATAACTATCGTTATACCCTTGAGAATCAGTCCCAACAGCAACTTTTAAGTTATAACCATTCTTTATTTCATTATTAAATATATTACTTAAGTAATCATAAATAGGTTCTTTTAATAACCCATTATTAACTCTAAACCATTTATCATTTTCCATATTATTTAAATTTAACACTAGGTAGCAATAACCTTAATTTATTATAGTTTTCATCCCCGATATCTTTTTTGTCAACGCAAATCCTATGTAATTTACCGCCATTTGTTTTGTCTAAGTACTTTATACTATCTGATATTTTTACAAGTTTATTACCTAATATATTCAAGAATACTAACTTTTTCAAATTACTTATTTCAGAAGGTAATTCCGTTAGTTCATTATCCCTTAATATAATTTCATTTAAGTCAGTGCAATTACCAATACTAGAATCAAGTTCGATTAAACCAGATTTAGTTATAATTAAACTTATAAGATTTTTAAACCTGGTTAAGTCTGGTAACCGCTTAACTCTAGTATTGAAAACTCTTATGTAAGGTGTATAATCTTGCATTAAATCAAACAAAGCCTCAGACCAACCGAACTTAATTAGATGACGCAAATAAAGGTTATTAACTGAAGAACCAATCAACGCAGACAACCCCATTAACTTTTCATAAATTAAATTGGAAACACCTTCACTCTTTACTAACACATCATTATATAAATCAGATTTACGATTCTGTTTTCTATTTTTAACTTGACCGCTTTCAAAATGAATTTGATACAGAAAATTATCTTCTAACTCATTGAACATTAAAAATCTTTTATCTATTACTATATAAATTTCAGAATTAGAACCATCTGGTCTTAAGTAATTTTTTGATTGTGTATAATGTTTAAACATTCCATTATTTGGTTTAGATGTGCACCAGCTAGTAAATTTATCGAACAATACGTTAACGGCTAATGTCTTAGGTACTATAACTAAAAAATTCCTATCATTTACTAGTATTTCAGCTTCACCTAAATTAGCAAAATTATTAATCATTTTTTCTAAGTTACTAGAATCCCTTTTAATAAATGGGTCAACAGCATCGTATAATTGAGATAGTGATTTATATTGATTAATATTTGTTACATCAGATATATCTTTAAGTGTATACGAATTAATTTTATTGAATAACTTTTTACGTTTATTTTGCTCAAATATCAATAAGTACTCACTAGCCAACGGTAAATCTTCTTCAACAAATCTTACTGCATCCGAATGAGTTGAATAATCATTCAATAACCTATTAAATACCGTCAACATCCATTGAGTATATACTTTTTTATCTGATGGGTCAGAATCAATCATCACCTTAAACAATACATTAGATATATGTATCTTTTTCTTTATTTTTATCTTTTCGCTACCATCTTTTCTTATTTTCTTTATTTCTTTATTTTGAATAAAAGATATAACTTCATTTGAATAATTTTTAATCAATGATATTGATTCATCATCAACTAATTCATTATCAAATGAATCAAATACATTAAACCTATCTTTTAAAAATTGTAACCTACTCATAAAATTATTTTACACAAATATAGTAATAAAACAAAAAAAGCATGGGTATTCCCCATGCTTTTTCTTAAGAAAACCTATTATAAAAATCCTCTTCTATAAAATCCTTAATTCTCCTCCTCAACAAAAATATTAAATTGGAGACATAATCTACCTTTGACAATACGTTCATGATAACTTTATTAGGATTTTCACCGTCAGTAAGACGGTATTTAATTTCATTAAATGAACTCTTTTCCCCAATTTTTAAAAGTTCATCCATTATTAAATTATATGTTTCCCATCTGTAAAATTCATCTTCACCAGAATCTTTAAGATTTATCTTTAGGAAACTATTGTACTCCTTATCAAGGTTGGAGTATTTACCTGGACCATCTTTAATGGTAAAATTAAAGTTTTTCATTGGTCATGTTTTAATAGAATGTTATTTATCTATAAATATCTCAAAACTATCAAAACAGTTAGATAAATTAGTTAAAAATTTGATATTTTATTATACAACCTCGCAAGTTCGGGCGAATCGTTTTTTATATCCTCTATTATATTTAAACATCTACTTTTTGATAAAATATCTTCAGTTAAGTTATATTGTAACTCTCTTACCTTAAGTATGTTTTTAATGTTATTTTTTAGTTCCAAAACAAGTTGATTATAAGTCGCCCATTTGCGTTTATGTTTCCAATTACCATTTAATAATTTTTCAATGATTAAGTTCTCGTATTCAATCTCTAAATAAGTATCAAATGTACCATAAACTTCCCTTAACTTAGCTTTTATTTTTTGTTTTAGTTCCAATTTACTCCATTAAACCTACGTTTTTAGATAGAGCACCATCTACTGCTTTATAATCGCACCAGTCAGTTATTACTTGCCTTAAAAAATTCTCACCAAATTTGTATTTACCTTTAAAATACTCAAGCAATTCTCCTGGAGTCACTATCCTACCATCAGCCACAACTTCAAAACACTTTCTTTTCTTATATTCATTATCATCTAGATAAGTCTCTATTGCCCTAACATAATTGTTATTCAAATCCTCAACAATAGTGTTAACTATTATCTGATAGTCAGTGGTCTCAGATAATAGTTTTTTAATTACTTTATATTGTTTTTCGGTTATAATTAGTTTCTTTCTCATATTAATAAATATGGGGAAACTACTTTAAATTATCAACATAGTATTGTAATTTTTTCTTTGGAATCACACCTGGAATCTTTGTGATAATTTGACCGTTTTTAAACAAAATAGTTGTGGGGACACTTCGTATACCATGCTTTGTAGCGAAACCTTGAGATTCATCAACATCTAACGCTACAACTGTTATATCTTGATTTTCATTTGAAAATTCTTCTATCATTGGCGAGTAAATCCTACAAGGACCACACCATTGGGCTTTAAGGCATACCATTGTTATTCCATTCGTTTTTACTAATTGTTCAACATTAGCATCATTTGATTTGTAATACATAATTTATAGTTTTTTACAATATTATAACCTTTTTTGATAAAAACTAAATAAAAGTTTTGAAGTTATTTAAGTTTTTCTTACATTTGTTAAATAATAACCTATTTTAATAAATTAAATTAATAAAAATGAAACTAGAAGATTTAACAAAACAAGACATCATCGCACTAATTCCAGTCCTCATCGGTTCAATATTAGTATTTACCATGCCAGAACACATGGGCGATATATTCGCAAACACAGCAATTGCAGTTATTTTAATTAAATTATTTTGGTAATCATGGAAGACAAAACAAAATCAACCCTAGTGGCTGAAGATAAACCAACCGCAATCGATACCTTGTTTAAATTATATAAAAAAAACAGATATCATGCTAGGGTATTCTATAAAAACAGTGGTAAACATCAATTCATACGCAGAAGTACTTGGCTATATGAAGAAGGTAATAATTTTTCAATAGTTCAGTATAGAAAAATACATGGTATAAGTGTAACCAATAAAATGTACAACAGAGAAACCGCAGAAATTAGATTAACTTATAAGAATGGTAAATTTTGGTTTATAAATAAAACAGGGAACAGTAAAGGCGTTAGACATTTTACTTTAAGTCATATTCAAACAATGAATAACACTGCAAAAGTGTTTAAAGTATTAATAAAAAAATTCCCTTGGATTGAGTTTTTAATGGTAAATAATTTGTTGACATACATTTCAGTGAATACTATTAAGAGTAAAAAACTTTTCACATTAAAAAAGGCTCTTAAATATAAGTATAAAACAAATTATCCTACTGCTAAATTATTAAATAAATGTAATAATTATTTTACAAAATTTGATTTACCAAAAAAGATGAAATATTTAAAAAATGTTGAATCTATAAAAGAAGATTGGTTACAAACAAGTAGTGCGACACATAATTATTTTTATGATTCCCTAAGAATGGCAGAGACACTTGATAGACAAGTAAATTGTTCATGGTCTAATTCAAGGTTAAAACAAGAACATGATAAATGGTCAAATGAAATTACTGAAATTATTTATAAAGAATGTAATAGAGATTTAAAAATAAGTAATATTTTTTTAGAATTTAGAGACTTTTCAAATTTAAATATGTTAACAACTACAAAAGAAATGTTTTTAGAAGGTAAGAAACAGTCTCATTGTGTTGGTACTTATATAAATAAAGTTGATACAGGGAGTTGCGCTATATTTACATTTGATAAATTCACTATTGAAATATCAAAAAAAATTAATAACCAATTATATATTGTACAATGCAGAGGATTTAAAAACAAAGATGCTGACGAACAAACAATGTCACATATCAATAAGTTTATTTCAGAATTTAATAAAATAACCCAATCAAAAAGAGTTAAAAATATTGGTATAAACACAAATAATATCCTAAGTTGTTTTGAAGATGTTAATGAAGAACACCCAGAATTACCCTTTTAATTTATTATTTGTATAAATTTCTGGGTTTTGTTTTCCAAAAATCCTTATGATTTCACCAGCTTTTGAATTAGCTTCATTCTCAATATTTGACCCATCTGAACCTTCGGATGGGTCACCTTTTAATACACCATTTTCATTTTGCATATGATGAACCATTTCATGAGCGATTGAACGCATTATATCACCAATTGCCCTTTCTTTTGTGTATACACATATAACCTTATTAATTATGTCATAGAAGGCGGTTGTTTCAATGTCAGATTTATCCGTTGTTAAAACCAAAGAAAGATTGGTTTTAATTCCAAGATAATCAACAACAAAATCAACAAACTTACCAATTAAGGCTTCATTTGTCATTCCATCAATTCCCTCTCTTAATAATGCTCTTATATGTGTTTTCATAATGTTTAAAAATATATATCTGTATTTGGTAATAATTTTTTTATTCTTTCCTTTTCTTCATCACTTAATTGGTTACCACTTAAAATCAAATATTTCAAATTTTTAAAATTTACAATCCAATCTGGTAAAGTTGTTAATTTGTTATAATTTAAATCAAATATCTCTAATTTTGTAAGATTTCCAATACTATCTGGTAAAGTTGTTAATTGGTTATCCGCTAACTCCAACCTGTCCAAATTTTTAATATTTCCAATCCAATCTGGTAAAGTTGTTAATTCGTTATAACTTAAATTTAACCCCGTCAAATTTTTGAGATTTCCAATAACCTTTGGTAAAGTTGTTAATTGATTACTACCTAAACCCAATTTCCTCAAATTTTTAAGATTATCAAACCAATCGGGTAAATTTTCTAATTTATTACCATATAAATCCAACTCTTTCAAATTTGTAAGATTACCAAACCAATCTGGTAAACTTGTTAACCGCTTACTGGTATAACTCTTAGAACTAAGATTTGATACATAATCTTTAAATAACTTACTATCACTAAAATATTCTTCTAATAAATCAAATTCATTAGTTCTTAAATCATCGTATATAATTTCATTAACAGTAATAATTCTTTTTCTAAGATATGTTTTAAGCATATCCCTATTTGATGCAATAATATTAATTTGGCGTTCTGGCAATAACATACCTGTATCAATATAAGATTTTAATATGTTATCAAATGAATATTCTAAATTTCCCATAATGTTTAAAAATATATATCTGTATTTGGTAATAATTTTTTTATTCTTTCCTTTTCTTCATCACTTAATTGGTTACCAGTTAAAATAAAATATTTCAAATTTTTAAAATTTTCAATCCAATCTGGTAAAGTTGTTAATTTGTTATAACCTAAATTAAATATTTCAAATTTTGTAAGATTTCCAATCCAATCTGGTAAAGTTGTTAATTCATTATTTGCTAAATTTAACCCCGTCAAATTTATGAGATTTCCAATAACCTTTGGTAAAGTTGTTAACTTATTGTCATCTAAACTCAATATTCTCAAATTTTTAAGATTACCAAACCAATCGGGTAAATTTTCTAATTTGTTAGCCCTTAAATCCAACGACTTCAAATTTGTAAGATTACCAAACCAATCTGGTAAACTTGTTAACCGCTTACTGGTATATCCAATAGAACTAAGATTTGATACATAATCTTTAAATAACTTACTATCACTAAAATATTTTTCTAATAAATCAAATTCATTAGTTCTTAAATCATCGTATATAATTTCATTAACAGTGTTAATTCTTTTTCTAAGATATGTTTTAAGCATACCCCTATTTGATGCAATAATATTAATTTGCCTTTCTGGTAATAACATACCTGTATCAATATAAGATTTTAATATGTTATCAAATGAATATTCTAAATTTCCCATAATTACTTATTTTTCCATATATAATCAAACTGCTCATCGGTTAATACATGGCCACGCATGATGTATTTATAAATCTCTTCATTTGTTAAATCTTTAAACCAGGATAAATCGGTGTTTTTGCTTCCTAATTTTTCATTTTCATCTTTTTCCTCTTGTGAAAATGCCATACTAACCATTTTGTTAATGTCAATACCCATTTTCTTCAAATAGTTTTGATAACCTCTAACATCTGAACCAAATTCAGTAATATTTCCTGTTGTGTTATTTGAATCAGTTAACTCAACATCTCCATCAGCTTTAATATCATACACAACCATATGCAATGGATTATCCAAATCAACAGTACCATCATCATTTTTTTCAAATTTATTTGTATCAACAATAAAATAAAATGTTGAACCCCCTGCTCTATATCCAGCATATGCATTACTTGGAAACCATTGACCTACACAAAAAGAATATTTTTTATTTGTTAATCCACCTTGGGTATATTGAATACATCTTCCAACATCCTCAGCCTTATAAACATCAATACCGTCACTTGACATAATTGGGTCATATTTTCTTTCAAAATCAACCGAAACCGCTTGCTCCTTACCTTGTTTTGCCCTTCTTTGAGCTTCTACCGTTCCATGAATCTTTTCGGTAAATTTTAACCAATTTGTTGGTTGATTATTCAATTTAAAACCATTCTTATCAACATATAATTTCCCAATCTTTTCTTTAAATTTATCATAATCTTCAAATTCCTTTTTAAGAACTTCCAAAGATATGTCATCATTTAAATGAAAATAGGTCATGAAAGTTAAGTTTTGTTTGCTTTCGCTATTGTCAATATTTTTTAATTTATTTAATAATTCTTCATGGTTTCCTTCGTAACCATAATTTTTCATAAGTCTCAAGGCACCTTCTTCGGTTTTTCTTGATTCTAAAATCTGTGTGTATAATTCAAATAATTTCATAATGTTTAAAATATTATTTTTGTGTTTGGGAATATTTCAGTATTAACCTATCTAGATTTAATATTTATTTCTGTATTTGGTAATAATATTCTTATTTTCATTAAAACATCACCATAAATAAAGTTATCACTTAAATCCAAATGCGTTAAATTTGTAAGGTTTCCAATTTTTTTTGGTAAACTTTCTAATTTGTTAGCACTTAAATCCAAATACGTTAAATTTGTAAGATTTCCAATTTTTTTTGGTAAACTTTCTAATTTGTTAGCACTTAAATCCAAATACGTTAAATTTGTAAGGTTTTCAATCCAATCTGGTAGGCTTGTTAATTGGTTATAACGTAATTCCAAATTCTTCAAATTGGTTAAATTCTCTATACCTTCTAGGCTGGTTAGTTTGTTATTTTCTAAATCCAAATACTTTAAATTGGTTAGCTTATCTATACCTTCTGGTAAGCTGGTTAGTTTGTTATTTTCTAAATTTAACCACACCAAATTTATAAGATTTCCAAAACTTTCTGGAAGGCTTGTTAATTGGTTATTATTTAATTCCAAATTCTTCAAATTTTTTAAATTTCCAATGCTCTCTGGTAAAGTTTTTAATTTGTTAGCCCTTAAATTCAACACCTTTAAATTTGTAAGATTCCCAATCCAATCTGGTAGAGTGGTTAAGTTGTTTCTAAGTAATTTCAATTCATATAAATTTAATATATAATTCATATAATCATCATATGATTTCTTATCATATTTTTCAAATAATTCCAATTCCTTATCTACTAATATACCTTTGGTTTTATTAACAGCGATAACCCTTTTTCTAAGATATGTCTTTAACATATTCTTATTTGATGAAATAAGATTAACTTGATGCTCTGGTAATTGCCTACCTGTATCAATATAAGATTTTAATATATTATCAAATGAATATTCTAATTTGCTCATGCATCATATAATTTTTCTAATTCTTTTTCATAGTTTATCCAATTCCTTCAATTCTTTTTTTAACGCTTCTTCACGCTCTTTTAGTTTTTTTACAACCTCCTTATAACCTTCTTTTCTAGCAATTGCAGTTTTAATTTTTTCTTTTCTAGTTTTCATTATTTCATTTGTCAATCTTTCCTTTTCTTCTTCTATGTAAGAATCACCATACAACGCTTTTTTAAGTTCACTCTCAATTAATAATCCTCTTAGTTTTTCTTTAATATAATTTTTCATAATAATTCATTTAAATCATCTTTTATTTTCTGCT
>Ga0228670_1000608_pt1 | contig 19493 bp, 15 predicted proteins | sample 85DmetaG_FD_182785 | JGI IMG/M metagenome (GOLD analysis project Ga0228670, IMG submission 182785) | Seawater microbial communities from Monterey Bay, California, United States - 85D | ecosystem: Environmental > Aquatic > Marine > Coastal | place: USA: California | collected 2016-10-13
TCAGCTTTTTCTCTTCATACACTAAAACACCATCCATCCCATAAACTGAGAGCGAATTCAACTTCAAAACATTTGATTCGATCGTTAAGTTCTTACCACTTAAGGGATTTGGATAAATCAATACTCCTAAATTAGAAGATAAAACCTCATCCACAAGAACTAAACTATCTGCAACAACATACCCAGAGGTTATTGGATAATTATCATTTGGGCCAATCTTAAGTAATGCAACATTATTCCCTCCTGCTCCATAGACTTCATTGGTTCATACCAAAATAGCTCCACCATCATTTGTTGGAATTAATTGATTACATAATTCCTCGCCTACATTTGCAAAATTACATCCTGAGTTATCGTAAAGTAAATTAGCTTTTGTTCGCATTATAAAAAAATCTAGCCCTCCAGGATAGGTTCCACTATTCTCTCCGCTAAATCCTATATAATATTTATCTAAATCTCCATATTTTGCAATTAACTCATGACTATCATAACCTTCTTTATAGAAAACAAACTCCGTATTTAAAGTCCCATCAAAATCCATAATACCAGAATAACCTTCATAATCTGAAACAGTATCGTTATAATACTTCCCGACCACATGAATCATAGAATCAACTATCGTTAAATCATTAAACCAATAATTACCATCATTCCCATACTCTTTATTCCACAAAACTGTTCCGTCAATATGCATTCCCATTAAATAGCCTTTTGAATTTAAAGAATCTGTATTATAATAAGAACCTCCGATAATTACCGTAGAATCATTTAATAAGTCGATTGTATTAGCAATATCATCTCCCTGACCTCCTATTTGTTTTGTGTAAAGTGAATCCCCATTCTTATCTATTCTCAGGATATAAATGTCTTCATCGCCATTTGTATTTGAATTTGTTTGACCAACAATAAGCTGACTAGAATCTCTCAATAAAACAGCATCGTTTGTTTTCTCCCAACCAGTACCTCCATATGATTTCTCCCAAATGAGTAAACCTGATAAATCTGTTTTAAAAGCATAAATATCATACCCTCCGTTTCCTATAGAGTTTGTATATCCAGAAACATAATATCCATCTCCAGAACTATATAATACTCTTCGTGCCCCATCCTCTTCAGTACCACCATAAGGTAAAGACCATTGATAATCCCCCAAACTATCCACTTTCAGCAAAAACGCTTGGGACGGACCATCTGTAAAGCTACTGGAAGTACCAGTAACAATAAAACTTGAGTCTTCCAACTGTGCTATTCCTTCCCCAAAGTCGTAGCCATTATTACTATACAATTTGTAAAATGCATTCTGTGCAACTAATTGATAAGACACATTAATTAAAAGTAAGAGTAGTATTAAATTGCGCATCTCATTTGTATTAAAAGTGATTTACCCAAACCTTTTCGAGCAACTAATCCATAAACGTCATTAGTAGAGATCCCAATATTAATTTTTGGGAAATGAGCATTTAAAACGACTGAAGCTCTGGGGTTTCCAAATCCACCTACAGTAAAATGTGAAGCTAAGTTATAATATTTATTAAAGTTATATTGAGCTCCAACAAACATTAATGGAGCATATTCTCTTAAATTATAAATCCTCACCCCGAAATAAGATTGTAAACTGTTTTCAGATTTAACTTCAGTCATTTTAGCTATTTGAATAAATCCTGGAAGAAGAATACTTTTCTTATTGTTCTCGGGAGAAATCCCTAAGGTGTCTAACAACTCAAAATCATCTGTAAAAATAGTTCCTTCGCCGTACAATTGATTAAAAGTCAAACCTTGATAGTAATAGCTTGTGTCAATTGAATAACTTTCCACATTGCTATTCAATTGAGCAAAACCTAGGTTTTTTCCTAAGACTTGAAAAGTCATTTCTTTACCTTCCTGCATTTGAACTGGAAAACGAAAATCTACATCTACACCTAACCCAAACCCTTTATCCAATCTATTACCAGTAGTTCTACTATACTCTAACTCTGCTTCTAAATCAATTTGAGAAAAATCAGAAGATTGTCTTAATTCAAAAGTAGAACTGTTTGCTTGCGAATAATTACTAATGTTATAATAATTTAAAACAATAGAAGATTTATACTTTTGAGAAACAATACCTAAGCCTATTTTCTGAAAACCTATCGAGTAAAACCTTGTTCCAGATATATCTGCATTATCACCGTCTAAATTAGTATTTCCCTCAAAAACTAACTGAAACAAATCTTTACTATAAAGCATTCCACCTAAATAAGAATTCTCAATATTCAATAAAAACCCGTACTTTTTATGTTTACCTATTAAGTTGTTGAAATTTTGATATTGAAACTGAAAAGAAGCATCATAGCCAAGTCTATTGATTTCTCGATGATTCTCCAAAGAGTTTTGAATGGATGAATTGGAAATATTCCCTCCAAAAAGCAACTTATTAACTACTTGATTTTGGATAGCATTTCCGGAATATTCTCCAACCCCATTTAATAGAAAAACTTGCTTATAAGCATTTGTATCTAATTCGTCTTTTATGTATTGTTGTGAAAAACTAAGAGAAAAAGTACCTAATAATATTACTAATAATATATACCTCATCAATAACTATTTACAAGATGAATATCTCCATTCAATTTAACCCCTAAAAAAGCACCTTCTGGAATGGCGTATTTTTTATTCGCTCCATCTGAAGGGTCAGGTGAATTAAATTGTGTTGTTACTTCTACAAAAGAAACTTCGTTTATTCTACTAAAAAAGAGTTCTCCTAGTTCGACTCGTAACTTTGACATTGCAAAAGCTACCTGACTAGAAGTAATAGAGTTACCAAACAAAGAAGACTTTATTTCTTCTGTTGCATTAGAAGCGTAAACTTCATTATGATGTACATCTAAAAACCGAAGTCCAATTTGACCGCTGAAAGGAAAAGCATTTTCCACTTCTAATAACAGTTGCCCTTTCTTAATGTGAGTATTTTCTGAATTCTGTGATATTGAAAAATCAAACGTATCTTTTAAAATCATTTGATTGAATCCAATTTTCAAAGGGATATCAATAGAAGCATTTACCTTTAATTCACTTTGAGGGAACATTTCATTCCAACCTCCAGAAGTATTCCCCCAAGGATTGATTGAAATTTGATATCCTATTTTTTGGTTGGCTCCTAAGTGCTCGATATAATTTACCAAGTTACTGTTTTGTTCATTAAATAAAATCGAGTGATAACTACTCACCAACGTATTCCAAGAACCAGTAGCCGGATCAATATTAAAAGGAGTACCGAAAAGAAATCCATTTTGATCTGTTGAAGTCAAACGAAATATTTGGCTTGAACTATTCTCACTTTCCACTAAATGAATGGTGGTTTTAGCAGGTAACTTCATCCCATTTTCTACACCTAAATTAATAGCTGCTTTGTCTAAGGCTAACGTTCCTGAAGAAATATTATTTAGAAAATCAATATTCATGTCAACTGTATCTGAAAAAACTTGATTTCCAAAATAGCCTCTTGCGTAATCTATCTTTACATCTTTTAATTCAATGTATATTTTGACCGTATCTTCCTGAGTCATTGTTACTATTCCACCGTTTATATCGGTAGTAACGTCTATCTTCGTTTGAATTAAATTAGAACCACCTCCTGATATACCTGTCAAATCCATATCGAAACCAGAGACATCAATTACAGTGTTCTTAACCCCTGGGTTAGCTTTAGTACCAGAAGGAACTTCATAATTTTCAGAAAAAGGAATTCCATTTTGAAGAACTCCAGGCATACTTACGGTATATATAATCTTATCAGAAAGGTTATTCTCAATCTTAATATTTAACATTCCATCTGAGACCCTCATTTTCTTGATATCTGCCTCTTCAATCAAGAAATCATGTTGATCTAAATCCCCTTCTATTGTTGTTCCAGGAGGTAAATTTGCTTGTGCAAAAGGAAGGTTATAGGTAATGAATAAGGTGGTATCAGGAATTACGACAACATCAGACAATTGCAAATCTAATAAGGTTTGTTCTGTTCTTACAGAATAGTTTCCATTTTGGTCCACCTCTAAAATAGAATCTAAAACGAGGTTATCTAAAGTAAGCGTATCTTTTACAATAGGTAATTGCCAATTACTCTCCCAAGAAGTTTTCTCTTTCTTACAAGATAAGAAGCAAAATGTTAATACCAATAAAAGAAAAATATACCTCAAATTATTTTTATGCTTTTTCTAAAATCGTTGCATAACCTTGTCCAACACCAATACACATGCTCACTAAAGCATATCTTTTACCTGTTTTTTGTAATTCTAAAGCTGCTGTATGTAAAATACGAGCTCCTGTCATTCCAAGTGGGTGACCTAAAGAAATTGCACCACCATTTGGATTAATTCTAGGGTCATTATCTGCAACACCTAATGCTCTTGTACAAGCCAAAACTTGTGCTGCAAATGCTTCGTTTAATTCCAAGATATCCATTTGTTCTAATGTCAGACCTGTTCTTTCTAATACTTTTTTAATTGCATTAACTGGTCCGATTCCCATGATACGAGGTTCAACTCCAGCAACTGCTGCTCCAACAATTCTAGCTAAAGGTTTTAATCCATTCTTATCAACCGCTTCTCCTGATGCTATTAATAAAGCTGCTGCTCCATCGTTTAAACCAGAAGCATTTCCAGCAGTTACAGAACCATTTTTATTAAATGCTGGTCTTAACTTTGATAATGTTTCAATAGTTGTAGAAGGCCTAGAAAATTCATCTTGCGAAAATATTATTGGATCTTTTTTTCTTTTCGGAATAGATACAGAAACTATTTCTTCCGCTAAACGTCCAGAAGCCATTGCTTTTGCTGTTTTTTCTTGAGACCAAGCAGAAAAAGCATCTTGTGCTTCCCTCTCAATTCCGTACTTTTCTACTAAATTTTCAGCGGTCATCCCCATGCTATCCGTTCCGTAAACTTCCTCTAGCTTAGGATTGATAAATCGCCATCCAAAAGAAGAATCGAACATTTGTGCATCTCTACCAAAAGGAGTTGAAGCTTTTGAAATTACCCACGGTCCACGCGTCATGTTTTCTACACCACCAGAAATGTAAATATCTCCTGCACCATCTTTAATTGCTCTAGCAGCATTAATTGTTGCCGCCATTCCTGATGCACACAAAATATTTACCGTTTCCGCACTTACTTCAGTTGGAAGACCAGCTAATAAACTCGCCATACGAGCAACGTTACGGTTATCCTCACCTGCTTGGTTAGCACAACCAAAAACAACCTCTTCAATTTCAGAAGGATTGATTTGAGGATTTCTTTCCACTAATGTTTTAATAACCAATGCTGCTAAATCATCTGGACGAACTGTTGATAGTGTTCCTCCAAAATTTCCAATTGGAGTTCTAACTCCATCAACGATATATACTTCTTTTGACATAATCTAAATTTGTAGGTTAAAGATAGTAAATTCATTTAGTTAATTGAAATGTTGGTTTCGAGAACCTCAACCTACATTCGAGAGCTAACATACATTCGAGAGCCTCAACTTACATTGGAGAAGGTTATTAAAACAAACCACCAAAGCAGAAGTGCAATGAGCTGCTGTGAAAAAACATAGACATAAATTTAATTGCTCATTATTTTGTTTTACCATTAAGAGAATAAGGAAGTATTATTGATAAACAGTTCACTTTGTTAAGTGATTTAGATCATCAAGACGTTGAATACTTAATTTTCTTCATGAAATAAAATTTAACCCTTAATGGTTCATATAAATATAGACTCTAAAGTTAATTCGGTTTCCCTCTTTGGATAACCTGCTCCGATTATCGGAGGGGAGTCGATAGATTGGGGGAATATTCTCTCTTTTTTTAATTGAAAAGAATTAAAATGTAACCAAATTATTAGTTTTCGTTAAGGGGTTGAATTAAAACATTAACAACTAAATAAAAACAAACATCATGAAATTAACCTTATTAGCATTGACATCAATCTTTCTTTTATCCATTAATACGATAAACCTAAATTACGATAATGGACAAATAAAATACAAAGTCGAAATTGACCATGGGATATTAAATGGTGAATATATTTCTTGGTATAAGAATGGTAAAATTAAAGCAAAAGGAAAATTTAAAAACAACCAACGAGTTGGTGAATGGAAAGTTTATGATTCTTTAGGACAAACAAGAATGGTTAGAGCATATTCTAATTCTTTTCATTTCTCCTATATCTCGGCAAAAAACGAAAAAGGAGAAGACATACCTACTCCAAATAAATCAACCTATGAAAGAAACAATTCTGAGTCTCTTCAATATCCTGAAGTAGAAAACAAAGATGTAGTGATAACTAAAAGAATATGGAGAACAATTGAAGCAAACTCTGAAAACAATGTTCTTTTCGAAAAAAACATCCTTTATAATATATTATTAAAAAACATAATAGAAACTAAAAAGCTTACAGCATTTACAATTGAATCGGATGAGTTTGAAAAAGTAATGTCCATATCAGAGTTAAAAAATAAAACTTCAAAAAACAATTTTGAAATTATTGGCTATAAAGTCAAAGAAGATTGGCATTATAACTCAAATTGGCAACTTTCAGAAAATAGAATCATAGGAATATGTCCGGTTATAAAAGATAAGAATAGTGAGTTAGAAACAGACCTCTTTTGGGTTCCCTTTACTGAGTTAATTCCATTACTTGAAATACAAAAAACAACCTCCTTAAATGAAGAGTCTATTTCTAATATCTTTGATGTATTTCATTTTAGGTTTTTTAATAGCACCATCTACAAAGAGTCCAATGTTTTCGATTATAAAATCTCAGATTATAAAAATGAGAGTGAAATAAACAATGAGTCAAAAAAAATTGAAATGGAATTAATTGATATTGAACATGACCTATGGATTAAAAGTACTGAAATGAATTAAAATAATTTCAAACTATATTGATTGAGTGGGTTCGTTAATAAAATAATTCACTCAATCTTTATTTAAACACTTTATTCAAAACAGATATTGTTTTCATGAAGTTCAACTAAAGCTAAAAGTAACAGTGCATAGTTTTGCTACTCACCTACTTGAAAACGGAACAAACTTAAGGTATATTCAAAGTTTATTAGGTCATTCTAATTCTAAAAACAACTGAGGTTTACACTCATATCACTACAAAAGGGTTTGATCAATTGAAAAGTCCTATGGATAATTTGGAAATTTAAGAACTAATTTCAAAAAAACTGTTATTTTTACATTTAAATCTTTAGTACATTTAAATTATCAAAATGAGTTATTCAAATATTAATTTTAAAAGATTAATGCATTACCCGATAAATACCAGATATAACTCTAATTATGAAATAATTAACAACAATACAACAACTGTAGCTAAAGCGGAAATATACACAATATGTGTTTAGCCATACGTTACCAACAATGATAAAACACTCGATATATACCCTCCTGTTTGCTGTCCTAATCTCCTGTTCATCAAATGTGGAAAAACAGGAAAGAAAAATAGGTACTGAAGATTCCACTAATATTGTTGTGGAATTAAATGATGAGGACGTCCCTGTATCAAATGAGAAAAACAACATCTTCTTTGATCTTGTGAAGTGGCAAGATGATTTTGCATTCAATTCAAAGATTAATTGCTTCAATGAAGACAGCATAAGTCATTTCGAAAACATAGTTTGGAAGGATGAAAATGCTTATAACAACTATTCTGCTCCTATTATAGGAGATCTTGCTTCCCAAATAGAGGGAATTGAGAAACTTGAACCTTGGCATATGGAAATAAATGAGGGCACTGATTTTTTATATTCTATCCAAAAAAAGCAAAATCACATTGGTATTACCGTGATTGGAGGAAATGACTCTTGGATAACGGAAATAAGGTATTTGGCTTTTAATCAAAAAGGAAAGAAAATTGGTGATGTGGTTTTAGCTGCCAAAGGTGGAGACGGAGGTTATTATACAAAAGGACATGGCTGTTTTAAAAATGACTCCACTTACATTTATGAGTATGTCGAAACTGAGTATAATTTTGAAAAAGAAGTAGATGAAATTTTAGAAACAGGTGAATTGAAATACATCATACACAGTACAGGACGAATTGAAACGAAGAAAAATAAATAATGTTGGTAACATGCTGTAAGCAAAATGGCGCACGATTACTCTCGATAGAAGCGCCACATTGCCTACAGCAGAACCGTTGTACACAATTAACAAATGATTAAATACGAAAAATATCTAAAACTAGGATTGATAGCCTTAAGTAACAGTACAAAGTTTGGGTCTTGGTTCAATGGTCATATTGGAGCTGAAGTTTTAACAAACACTTTCTTTCTAAAAGAATTTGAAATATCTACAGATTTAGAGACTGCAATAATAAACCGCATTGAATCAATCTTAAACCTGAAATCTGCATTTTTTGAATCTGATCTAGTTTCTAGTTCAGAAATTTCTTCTATAGTTGAGATTGAGGGTAATTTAGAAAAAAATGTTTCATGTTTATCTACTGCTGGACATGGTGTAATTTATGGAACCTTGGCAATTAAAGCCATTAAACAGCTTAATGGTTGGCTACCCTATGAAGTTAAAATAGGAATAATGCAACTTCAATTAGATGCCCAAAAAGATTTACCAAACAGATATTTTGGATATGATGACTATCAAAATCAAACTATTGATATTTCAGACATTCCAAAATTTGAAACCCACCATGAAGCGTCTAAATATTGTCTAGAACATCAAAATTTCTTTGAGAATCAGAAAATTAATGGTGTTCAATATTTTTTTCAAGGGAATCAATTACATGACATTACACATAGTCAAGCCTTGTTTATGCTTGATCAATTAGGTTATCATAAACTTTCTAAAATTGGACTCGAGCAACTGCGGAAGCAAATTAAATTAGGTCAAGCCCAACCCCCAACTGGAAAACTATTTCATTCGGCCGTAATATATGATCCCTTTGTACCTTCGTTTTGGAAAAGAGACGTCAAAGATGAACACCACTATAAACTTGCATACTCAATCGCTTTTTTATCAAAACATATTGAAAATATTAATAGAGAGGAAATATTAGCTAAAGCCTCTACCCATTGGGAAATTATGGATTAAAAAGTGTACAACACTGTATATAGCAAATAGGCCGCTCAGTGATTTCCAAAAGTTCTGTGCTATTTACGACAACCGCCAAATCGTTGATTTGGCTTTTAAGAATGAATAAATTAAAAACAAAATACAACGCTTTGGCTCAGTGCAAACTTGAAAGTTTATCGCTTTCTATTGCCCTACTTGCCATATACTAATCGTTAGTAAACATTTTGACCGGCTGAAATATGTAAACAATAAATATATGTATGTATAAATTAATAAGCTTAGAAAAAAGATTTGAAAAAAAACAGCAGCTACTATCTATTTTAACATTTAATGTAAATGCTTCGTTTATTATTATTTTTACAGCCTTCCTAATATTACCTGTTTTATCAGTTGCACAAAATAAGAGTGATTTTCTTGATCAATTAACTTTTAAAGAAAAAATAAATTTTAATTCTTACACCAAAATTTATGAAACGGACGACATCTATACGGTAAGACAAATAGATAGTCTTATTAAAAAAGAAGCACTCCCCTTAAGCCGACAGGTAGTCAGCCAGGGTTTTTCACAAAAATTTTATTGGCTATATTTTAAGGCTCCTAGGACAACGCATCCTAAAAAAAAGTTGCTACTCGAACTTAACAATCCGTTTATAGACAAAGTTGAACTTTATGAAAAAACAGATACTAGGTTTACTAAAATAGGCTTTGGTGGTGACCGTAATCGGGCTTTTAGTGATCGTAATTACATAAACAGACGTTTTATATTTCCTATAAATAATAACCCCAAAGCCATAGGCTATTATTTAATGATAGACAAAAGAAATGCTTCTGTTAGTTTTCCAATATACCTCTGGAATAAACGTTCATTTGAAAACTTTGAAATAAAACAAAACCTATATTATGGCATCTTTTTTGTGGTTTTATGTTTTGTTAGCTTTTTAGCCATAATTGCTGGCATTATTACGCGTAGGTCTTTATTTCTTTATTATGGAACTTACACGTTCTTCATCATTTTATATTTATTTACAACACTGGGCTTTTCGTATCAGTATTTATATCCCCAATCACACCACTTTAATAATTACTCGCGGGTTATTCTAATTATATTAATTACTGTTTCTAGCACCCTCTTTTTAAATAAATTTTTAAATATTGCAACAAGCATACCGGTCATCGTTAAAGCTTTTAAAATTATAAATATACTTTTAACCATAAGTATACTTTCCTGGGTTTGCTTTACTGACTTGTATCAATCATATACAGTTTGGCTATTAAATATAATATATATATTGATTTTTTGTGTTTTTATTTTGGCTTTTATAGCTGCATTCAAAACCTATAAAACCAAAAGAACAAACGCTATTGTATTTTTTATTGCCTTTAGTTTTCCTGTTTTAGGTGCTATAGCATATATTGGAATAGAATATGGTATAATAGAAGAATCTTTTTTCCCTTTGAATCCTATTTTTCTGGGTGTAGGACTAGAGGTTATAATTCTTTCTGTTGCTATAATTAACCAATCTTTTAAAATGTATGACCAAAAAGTACATTTTGAAAACGAAAATTCACGTTTATCCTCAAGCAATGAGACCCTAAAAGAATTGTCGTATACCCTTGAAAGAAAATTAAACACAAAATTAAACCCTACTATTTTACTTAAAAGTAAGGCGGTTTTAAAAATAGAGGATATTCAGTACATAAAATCTGATGGTACATATTTAGAATTTTTTATGACTACTAAAACTTCGCCCGAAATAGATCGACAGACTTTAAAATGGGCTTTAAACAATTTGCCATCAGATTCATTTGTTCAAATACACCGCAGTTACATCGTAAATAAAAAACAGGTAAAGGTGTTAAAAGCATCAGAGCTTATTTTATTTGACAACACGAAACTTAAAGTTTCTAGATCTTTTAAAAAAAATATTGAACACTTTAAAAGTCAATGATTTTTAATAAATAGATTTCTAAAAAGCAACAAGCATCATTATTGTTTCCCTAAGTTGAGATAACCATTATTGACAACATTACCATTTTATAATTAAACAACATCTTTCTAATAGTAAACTCAAAGCTATTTAGTTACCAAAATGGACTCATAATTTTATCATTAGGGGTTTTAATGAGGTAACTGGTGATAACAAACCTGCAGTTCGTGACATTTATTGCTATCGCTTTTTTTAAAAAACCAAATTTACACTCGGTTTTAGAGAGGCTTTTTAGTTAAAAAAATAGTGAGTATAGCTATCGACTTTATCGGATAATGAAAATAGACTTACTAACAATATTCGGGGAAATTGAACATAACAGGATAAGAATTTGACCTGACAATCCTAAAAAATAAGGTAGGGCGAAATATTAAATTTAAATAAGATGAAAAAAAAACTATTATTATTGTTCATGACAATATTTATGTCATTTAGTTATGTTAATGCACAATCTTGGAGTGATTGGAGTAAATGGGAAACTACTGACTGTTTTCAAGGAGTTGACTTTAGAGTAAAATCAAAAAAAATGAGTAATGGAAAGTATGAAATGTATGTAGAATTTAAAAATAGGTACTATAAAGATATTCACTTCAATTTTGCCATTAAGGGAGGTGATTATCATAACAAAAATAATAGTATTAGCGTAGGAGCTAGTTCGACTAAAAAAACCTATACTGGTGCAAGTTATACATCAGACTACTTTTATATTTATGTTGATAAACTTCGCTTTGGTAGTGACGGTTCACAAGATTATTCAGATTGTGATAAGTGAAAAAGCCCATAACAAAGTATATAAAAAATATATAAGGTGGATATATCCAATTGTTGGCAAACATTAAATAAATTATGAGAAAAATATTTTTACTACACCTGACACTACTTTTTTCTATTAGCTGTTTCTCTCAAGAAATACCTAGCAAGGAGATTCGTAAAAAAATGAAAGCCAAGGAGATAATCTTTAAAGATTACCATGGCGAAGAAATGGTTTTGGCAAAAATGAAAAGCACAAAAAAATGGGGCCTCTACACTATTTCTACAGGAATGGAAATTGACGATTTTTCTTATGAAGAAGTGATTGCCCCTAAATTCGATTCACTAAGCTTTTTTGGAACAGAGGATCGCTTTCAAATCGTAAAACAAAAGGATAAATACGGAGTTCTTTTACTTCCTTATGAAATTGAAGACGCTGTGGACAGAGTAAATTGCAAATTTGATAAAATCATCCATAAAAATATAGATGGGGAAGATTTTGTTCTCATTAAGGAGTTTGAAAAATGGGGTTTAATCGATTGGTTTGAAGGATTTTATATAGTAGACCCAATTTTTGACACACCTGACGAAGTTCCTTTAATTAAAATGGAGAGTTGGATGGTAGAAACCTTTAAAATTGCAAAAACAAAATTAAATGCCGACCTGGTTATTTTTGATCCAAACAATGGAGATGGTGCTTTAAAAGCAAGAAATAAAAAAACCAAAAAGTGGGGAATGTATCAATTTCTGGATGAAGAAAATAGTACCGAACTAATCCCTATGGCTTATGACAGCTTAAACTTTTATCCCTTTAATGAAAAGTACACTGCCGTATATAATGATGGTAAAGTAGGTTTTTACCTCTCTTACTGGAGTTATGATGAGCAGGCCAAACAAACTGTACCTTGCAAATATGAAGATTACAAACGTTTTGATGCCGATGGTGTTTCAAAACTTGCTGTTAAAAAGAATGGCAAATGGGGTTGGATTAATTGGCTTACAGGTGAAGAAAAAAGTGAATTTATATACGACAGTACTGACGACTTACCTTATCCGTATTACAAACAAAATTATTGGTTTGATGAGTAAAAATATTATTTTCAAAAGCAAGCCTTCAAGAATTGAATTATTAAGAACTAATATGTAAACATGAAAAACAGAATAAACAAATTATCCCTTTTAATATTCTCTAGCTTTTTTCTTTTAAGCAGTTTTTCTTATGGTCAGGGTCAGGCTTGTGATAACATGAAGAAATTAGATGAACTAATAAAAACGGAAAACAGAAATACTGATAAGTATCTTGCCATAGAAAGTGCTAGATTCTATTGGTGGAGAAGATGCCAATGCGAAAGCGGAAATGTTGTAGACCAAGGAGGAGAAAAAGCAATAATTGAATACCTTGCCACAGGCTATGACAATTCTCAATGGGCAAAAGGAAAGTATTCAGACATACCTATTCCTAATAAACGTGATTTTAAAACAGGCGATTGTTTCAGTACTCATGAATTCAAAAAAACAGTAGACCATACAGATTGTCAATCAATAAATTACTCTACTCAAGAAGACCCTCAACGCTACATAACCCAATACTACATCTTTAGATGTATGTGTGAGAAAGGTGTTAACTCTGAAAGTGAAGCAAAACAACTAGTTGCGTTTATGGATTTTAATTATAAAAATGCAAATAGTTATTACACAGGTAAATCTTTAAACCTGCCAAATCCCCTAAAAAAATGTAGTGTTGTTAATTTTAAAAGTGGTGGTGCTACAAAACAGATTAACAACAAATCTTCTACTCAGATAGAAATGGAAAATAGGTTCAGGAACTATAACAATGCTATGAACCTGAAAGAACAAGGAGAAAATATTGCAAAAGCATACGCTCAACAAGTAAAATCTTATGGCGAACTAAATAGTGCCAACTCACCCGAAGCTTTATTACAAAACTTCAACAATAACATGCAGGCAATTGCTGATTTAGAAGCTCAAAACAAGGAAGATAATTTAAACCAGCTTTCAAACACATTAAATTCATCTTTAAACGACTTAAACACGGGCAACTATGAGGGAGCAATGTTTAGTACTCTTTCTTTATTAGATCAAGCAGAGGCTAAACAAGAAGCAAGAAGAGAAGCTGAACGAGTACAACAAAATTTAATTTATCAGACACAAGAGAAAATGACGGCATTCTATATGAAAGCTTTAGAACTAAACGATCAAGCCATTAAGCTCTATAACGAAAAAGCCGCATACGCATACAGTAAAGAAGAAGAGAATTACCTACTAGAATACGTCAGCAACCTCGAATGTCATAAGGAATCTATGAAGACAAATTTTAGCTATTCTAATGCTTCCTGGACACAAAACAGGTGTGCTATTCCTGAAAAAAGGTCCTACACAGTTAATAACCTTATTGCCAAAGACATTCAATATATAAATGCTGCTAAAAGGAAATATGCACTTTATGAAAAAACTGGAGAACCCATATTTCAGCAAGGTGCCATGCGTTTTGCAGGTTTGGCTGCAACAGAAAATCCTAAAACAGAATACTATTACCTGATGGGGCATTTCGCAGGAATCAATAACCCCTTAGTAGCATACTCTAGTTTCCTAACAGTCGAATCCAAAAACGCTAAATACTTCGCAGGAGAAAAAGCCTCTGAATACTCTATAATAAAGATGAGTTTAGAACTGTATTTAAAAAAGGCAATAGAAGAAAATAATCAAGAGGTCATTAAAAACATTGTAGGAGCTGGCTTACATCAATCAGTAAGCGTAGATGGTTATCTACCAATAGTTTATGCCATAAAAATTGATCAAGCTGATGTTGTACAAGCTTTTTTAAACACAGAGTTGGAAGGAAAGAGACAAAGTGTAATCAACAAAAAAGTAAAAGATGTTATTATGCTTGCTTCTTCATTTGATGCTCCTAATACAATAAAAAAGTTTGCTGATATGGACTTCCCTATTGACTTTATAATGAATAAGGAATCTCCTGCATCTATTGCAATAAATGAGAAATCAATTTTTGTTCTTAATTATTTAAATAGCAGTAAAGCTATTAACACTAAAGATGCTTTAAAAGTAAAGTCTGCATTCGCAAGGTTAGACGAAATCGCATATAATGAAGCCAGTAGTAAAAATACTAAACTATCATATGAAACATATCTGTCAACTATTCCGAACGGTATACACCAAGAGGAAGCCAAAGGAAATATAAATAGAATTATAGAAGAACAACATTATAATGATGCAGCAAGAGAAGAAAATATTAGTCAGTTAGAATTATATTTAAATAAATATCCTAATGGTTCATATACTATTAAAGTTAAAGATCAACTATCAAATTTATACCTTAAAAAAGGAGATTTGGCCTTTTTGAATGAAAATTGGAGCTCAGCTAAATTTAATTATGAAGAAGCACAAAAACACTCTTTAAATCAATCTATTTCTTCTAAATACAGAAAGGCTAAAGACAATGTATTTCATGGGTATTCATCTGGTTTTTTCACTAGTTCTAGAGGTGCTTTCGGTATGAATTTCCTAGGTCTTGGTATTAACAAATTTAGTACTACTTTTAAAATATCTTTTGATACACCTATTATCTTCACTTTAATGAACTCTGCTGGGTCTATAGAAAATTACACTTATTATGACAGTAATGATGAAGAAACAAATATAATCAAAACCGGTAAAACTATCCAAGGCTCTGTTTTTAGAGTTTCTCTTGGAAAGTCTAAAAAAATTATTAATAGATTATGGTTGCAAGCTGGTTTAGGTATAGCATTGTATAGAAAAACTGAACAAATTATTGAGGAGGGATGGGATGGAACATTTGATTCCTCATCATCATCAATTGATAAGGAGTGGGCAAATAATAAAGACCTTAAAAAAACACTTTTATCTATTGAGGCTGGAATGTACTTCCGTATTCATGAAAACACTTTTTTTCATTACGGAATAAGCTTTCAAAAGGGAGCTGTTCATGAATTTGGACTTGCTTTTACGTTCAACTAATTGGACTGAATTTAAGTGAATAAAAAAAGTGTTTTCATGAATATTCAAGGAAAGGTAATTCTTGTATTTGTCTTAGAAAAGGATGGCTCTATTTCTAATATAGAAATAGATAAAGGTGTTAGCACCGAGTTGGACAGGGAGACCATAAGAACCATTAAAAAAATACCAAAATGGTCAGCGGCTTAAAATCTAGGTAAAAAAGTAAGGTAAAGATTTCAATTACCAATAAACTTCAGTATTAATTAATGAGTAATTTTACGTTTTACAACAAAACCTAAACTACATTAAAACGCAGTTTAGGTTAAACGTTTGCAAACATTAAAAAAAATCATTTAAAATGAAAAAAACACTCACCCTATTATTTATATCTATTTGTACTCATTATTATGCTCAAAACACCCCACCTCAAAAAATAGTTGAGCAAAACCCTATCAGGCAAAATTATTTTGGAGGTTCAGGAGATATTGATGGAGATTATGCTGTCGTGACTGGAACCCACAGCGAAAACCCTATTGCTTGGAATGGAGGGGTGGCAAATCTGTATAAGCAAAATGAAAAGGGCGTTTGGCAACTTACCCGAAGTATGTATCCACAAACATCAAGCAATAATGACCGCTTTGGACAAAATGCTTGTGCCATATCCGGTAATTATATAATTGTAGGAGATTGGATGAATGTGAAGCAAGATTTTGGAGCTGCCCATATTTTTAAATTTTGGGGAGATACTGCTTGGCAACAAGTAGCTTATTTAGCACCTAATACTACTACAGGTGTTAAATCTTTTGGTCAATCTGTTGATATCTATGGTAATTATGCTGTTGTAGGGGCGACTAATACTGTCTATATTTTTGAATTACATACAGATAATACTTGGAAACAAATTAAAAAAATAACAAAAACAAATGCTGAAGGTTTTGGTCAAAATGTTTCTATACATGGTGATTATCTTATTGTTAGTGCTGAATGGGAAGACATTGATGGAATGGTAAATGCAGGGGCTGTATATATATACCATAACAACAAAAAAGTTGGATGGGAATATTTGCAGAAAATAATATTAAACTCCGAAGACATCAAACCAGAAAGTGATTTCGGAAGTAGTCTAGCTATTTACAAAGACTATATTTTAATAGGTTACCCTAATGCTAAAATGGGTGAAATATCTGCAGGAAATGCATATTTATATGAGAAAAAAGGTGCTAAATTCGAATTAAAACAAAAACTGTATACCGAAGATTTTACGTTTAATAAATACCGATTTGGAGAAAAAGTAAGTATATCAGAAAACTATATAGCAATTGGAGAAGCTCAAGGAAAAAATCATGAAGGTTCAGTTTACATATTTGAAAAAATTGATGACGAATTTAAAGAAGTGAATCGTTTTATAACGGGAAAATCTTCCAACTACGGAAATGACTTTGGACAAAATGGTTTATCCTTATCTAAAAACAACCTCTTTGTGGGTTTCCCTGGTGATGATTTTTGTAATGAAGATAGAGGGAGCTGTGGCACTGCTTATTTTTACCAACTCCAAAAAACAATAACAAAAAACACTATTCCTCCATATGTGCCAGAAGGTATAACACAAAAAGAAATAGCTAAAAAAATGAAACAATTCAATGCTGATTCTATTCTTTTTGATTACATCAATGGAGATGATCTTTACCTACTAAGAAGTGTTGAATCTGGTCTTTGGGGAATGTATCAGGAAGGTAAAGTCATAATTCCTATGGAGTATGAATACATCAACTTTTTTGGATGGAATGAACAATTTACTTTTGTTCAAAAGAATAGTAAATGGTGTATCTATTATTATGGGTTTAGTGATGGAGACCATACAACATATTGTGGTTATGACAAATTAAAAAAATTCACACATAAAAATTACCTTTATGTTGCTGGAAAACGTGATGGAAGATGGAGTTGGGTAAATTGGCATAATGGAAATACAACTCACGACAAAAAAAAACACCATCAAGAATTAGTAATATATAACAATTGGAACCCTGGAAATTATACTAATTTTAAACTAAAATAACGATTTGCCAACAATGGCTAAAAAACCATGACTGCCCTATGGGACAGCAACATTTTTTTAGACGTGCCGTTGGAGCTAATTCAAAAACATGAGAAAAAATTTAATACACATCATTCCCATGCTAATAATCATTGGTTTGGTGGCTTGTAATAACAGTCCCAAGGTTGATCAAAATAACTCAAATCCTTATTCGCAAGATACTAGTGTGAAACTTGATAGTTGTCAAATCGCAGAAGAATTCAATTGGGATATAACAAATAGCGAAAAAGGTGAACCTTATTTTGAAAAATATTCTTTGATAAAATTTACCTATCAAGGAAAAGAGTACACTATGGACACTCTTTATTCTCGAGTATCTCCATGTGATTTTCTCGATACCGGAATTGGAGAACCATGCAGCAACTTAAAAACCCCAGATATTGTAGGAGCATTTTTTGGCGCAGATGCAGGTCTATTTTGCTATGGGCAAATAATGGACAAAGGAGACTCCTTACAATATAGACTCTGGTGCGAGGCCGAGGAAGATGAAGAACCAAACAGTGAAACTGTTGTAACTACCTTTAAAAAGAAAAGTATCAACAAGCCCAAAAGCAATGAAACAGATAAATATACCGGAAACTATACATCGAAAGATGAAGCCTGTGACATTAAAATTTCAGTGGAGAAGAGTGATATACTATATAAATACCAACTAACTACTGCCACTTTAAAAAACTCAGGAAATCTCAAAATTGATACGGTTAAAAACAATGTATATTTTCTCTTTACAAACTTGAATTCTGAATCTGAGGGTTATGCATAGAAGCACAAGTAAATGATGATGAATTAATTATACAGAACTACGGAAATGCCATGAACCAATACCATCACATTAAAGATTGTGATGTGAAATATATACACCTTACCAAAGAAAAAATAAACTAGCTCCAACAACTAAGCATTCGACCTGCCGATAGGCCAAGATTGAATGCCCTGTTGACTGATCCGGAGTAATGTTTTAGAGAAAAAAAATTATTCTTATGGGGAAAGCGAACAGTTTACTTTTTCGTATTTAGGAAATCTGATCGTATATGAGGAGATTGTAACGCTATATGTTAAGGCTATTGCATCAAAAAATAGGTCTAAACGGATTCTTTATCCAGTAACTACCTCTCTTTCTCTATTTTTTCAATTTCTTAGACATAACTTTCCTAATACGCTTAAATCGTTATATTTAAATAGTTGGTTTAGTAGTTTTTAGTAATTGATTCCAGTTTTTTGGTGGACCTCTTTCATTAAAAAGTAACACGGTTTCTAAAGTTCCTTTTTTACATGTAGGACATCTGCGATGCATGAGCGGTGTTTTTTCTGTAATTGACTGTAATTTTGTTTCGCTTAACAACTCTTGAAGTTCAGGTAACTTCACTTTTTTCCACCCGCTACTAAGTATTCCAAAGTGTCGTATTCGTGTAAAACCTTTGGGAAGAACATGTAGAGAAAAATGCTTGACAAAGTCGGTATTTTTGAGTGTTATGTTGTGTTTTTGTCCTCCTTTTCTATAATTCTTTGCTGAAAATGTGATCGCTTTAGTGGCGTAATCAATATTCTTTATCCTATGATTTGAAATCGCTATTTTATGGCTGTATCTGCCAAGGGGTACTCT
>Ga0228670_1000616_pt1 | contig 19276 bp, 20 predicted proteins | sample 85DmetaG_FD_182785 | JGI IMG/M metagenome (GOLD analysis project Ga0228670, IMG submission 182785) | Seawater microbial communities from Monterey Bay, California, United States - 85D | ecosystem: Environmental > Aquatic > Marine > Coastal | place: USA: California | collected 2016-10-13
CATTGCAGCGATCATTGCAATGATCGTGGGCGCACAGACGGAGCTGTTCCTGCGGCGCCGTAAGGCATGCGCGTCATGATCGACGATACGACATTTTGGGCACTGACCATCGCGCTTGGGCTTGGCACATTTGCCATCCGGTTTTCATTCCTCGGCCTGCTGGGCGGACGAGAATTGCCGGAATGGGCGCTATTGCATCTGCGCTATGTGGGGGTCGCGGTTTTTCCCGCGCTGTTCACGCCTTTGGTCCTGTGGCCTGACGCAACTGGCGGCGACATGGATCCAGTTCGCATCATCGCCGCGATCGCCGCGTTCTTGGTTGGGCTTCGTGGGTCCGTGATCGGGGCGATCATCGCCGGAATGGGCACCTTTTATGCCTTAGCATTCATGCTTTGAACCGCACCGAAATACACCGTTAAGGGAGATTAACATGATCGAAGAACCCGCCAAGCTGCAAATCCGCGCCACGATCAAGAGGCCGACCCAAGCGCAGATTGACGCCTTTAAGAACATCCCAACCGGGTTCTTGTGTGACGCAATGGAGGGGCAAGGCGCGCTTTGCACCTCGATCCAGCCGGTCTGCACAGATGGTGGCCTGCCCCTGCATGCCTATGGCCCTGCATTGGTCGCGGACAACGGCCCGGCCGAGATCTTGGCAACGATGGGCGCGCTCCACATCGCGCAAGAGGGCGATATCGTTGTGGCCGCAGCATACGGTCACAACGGTTGTGCAGCCGCCGGCGACAGGTTCTGTGGAATGATGAAAAATAAGGGCGTTGCTGGGTTTGTCACCGATGGCCAAATGCGCGACTACTCCGGGATTGTGGCTGCGGGCCTGCCTGCTTGGTGTGCTGGGCTTAGCCCAAATTCGCCTTACTCGAACGGTCCCGGCAAGGTTGGATTTGGTGCTGTGGTTGGGGGACGACACATCGAAACTGGTGACATAATTGTCGCCGACCGAGACGGTGTTGTCGTTGTTCATTTTGCGATGATCGATACGGTTATCGCCCAGCTTGCCGCCATTCAGGAGTTGGAGGACACTCTCGATGCAAAGGTCCAAGATGGCTTTTGCGAGATGGCGAAAGTCGAAGCAATGCTAGAAGATGGAACTGCGAAGATGGTAAGCTAAGCGAGGGGCCGCATTAACGTGCGGCCCACATGGTTAACCAATTAAGCGGTCCCGCGCACCGGCCGATCATTTTCGATATTGAAGCGGATTCCATCGAGAAGTTCATCCAAATCGGGCCGCGACGCCGGCCCATTTGAGATATCAACCAACATCAATGTTCCATCAGGTCGGATCGCAAAGGTGCCCGGTTCGGCAAACCGCGTGGTGGTTTCTGCCTCGGACAAAGGATCGGAAACATAAAGCCCAAGGGACCGCATCTGCGGCTCCGTCAACCCGTAGCACAGATCAAATTCCCAACCGAACTCAGCCTTGTCCAGCTGGGCTTTTGCCAAGCTATCCGCAGAAACAACAACGACATCCATCAGCGCCGTCCAGTCCGAGAGCATAGCGTTAAACTTGTTCAGGTAGCGCTTGCAACGCGGGCAATGCTTACCCCGGTAAACCACCAACAGTGTCCAGCGATCCTTGGGGCCACCAATGGTGATTGGACCACCGTCCACTGTGGTGAATTGCATCGGCGTGATAGGTGCGCCAACATTGGGCTTGGGGGATGACAATTGGAAGTCCTTAGTTAGGTCCAGTGTGCGCAAGGTTAATCCTAGCTTTCGCCTTTCTTAACCGCCTCCGGCAGATTGCATCCGTTCAATTCAGCGATGTGGCTGGCAATCGTGGGCACATAGTCCTGCCCCTTGCCAACCGCTTCTGCTTGATCAAAGTAATTCCGAACCGCTGCACCCATTGGGTTCATTACTCCGGCTGCCGTGGCCATGGACGCAACGTACCGCACATCTTTAGCCGCATTCGAGATGGCAAATCTGTGCGCATTGGGATCACCACCGACGGCACCAGAAAAGAACGTATCGAAAAAGCCGCACCCCATGCGCGAGGGCGCCATGACATCCCGCACCGATTGCGGTGTCAGGCCAGATTTGACCGCGATGCTCAGCGCCTCAGAGTAAACCGACGCATATGACATCGCCATGAAGTTCATGATTAACTTCATCTTATGGCCTGCTCCAACTGTACCGATATGGTTAATTGAGCCGGACCAGCATTCGATAACTGGCTTAACCTTAGTAAACGCCTCATCCGATGCACCGACCATCGCATCAAGCGTCCCGGCCTCGGCTTCTTTGGGTGTTCGGCCCAACGGGGCGTCAACCATGTGCACACCTTGCGCTGCCATTTCATCCGCCAGCGCCATCGTAGATGTCGGGTCAGCAGTCGTCGTATCGACAACAATCAATCCGTCACGCGCACCAGCTAAGATACCGTCAGGACCACGAATAATGGCTTCAACCTGCGGAGAGTTGGACAGACAAAGGTGGATCACATCACACTGCTCTGCCATTTCTCGCGCGGTCTGCACTTCGGTCGCACCCATGCCCAAAAGGCTATCGACGGGAGCCCGATTGCGGTTGCCTTTGATGACCAAAGGATATCCACCCTGAAGGATGTTTTTCGCCATCCCGTGCCCCATCAGCCCAACGCCGATGAACCCGACCGTTAATTTTGCAGTCATCTCTATTTCCTCTAAAGGCTCGCTGTAATGCCACCGTCGACATACAGCGTGTGTCCGTTAACGAAGCTCGCCGCGTCAGAGGCAAGGAATACTGCCGCTCCCTGAAGCTCCTCAACATTGCCCCAGCGTCCTTGCGGCGTCCGTTTTTCTAACCATGCGGAGAACTCTGGGTCTGCCACCAAAGCGGCGTTCAAGGGGGTGTCAAAATACCCCGGAGCAATCGCGTTGCAGTTCAGCCCAAGCCGAGCCCAATCAGTTGCCATCCCTTTGGTAAGATTGGCAATCGCACCTTTTGAGGCGGTGTAGGGCGCAATACCGGGGCGCGCGAGTGCCGTCTGCACTGAAGCGATGTTGATGATTTTGCCCTGACCACGCGGGATCATATGCTTTGCCACCGCCTGCCCAACATAAAAGGCAGAATTTACATTGGTTCGCATCAGATGATCAAAGGCGTCCGTCTCAAAGTCCTCTAGTGGACCGCGATGTTGCATGCCGGCGTTGTTAATCAAGATGTCGATTTGCCCAACGCGTTCATAGTCATTAACCGCCTCGCGCACTGCGGCAGGATCTGTCACATCAAAGGAAAGCGTGTCTACCCGCGCGCCCGTCGCGCGCAAAGTGTCCGCAGCTGCTTCGAGGTCGTCCTCGTTGCGACCATTCATGACCAGCTGCGCGCCAGCCTTCGCAAGGCCTTTGGACAGGGAAAACCCAATGCCCTTAGAGGACCCCGTGACCAGCGCCACGCGGCCAGTTAGATCAAAATTTGGCATGTACCCTCCGGTGCTGTGTGGTCTTTGGGTGTTTGACAAATCCCTGCCGACGCTCTTACTTAGCAAAAAATGGTATACCATTTGCGGCGCAACGCAAGCCGCGTTTTCAGAGGCTGGGGAGGGTCATCTGATGCAAGCACTCTATGCGCATGGGCCCAAGGATTTGCGCCTGAGCGAGGCGCCTGACGAAGCCTTGGGCCACGACCAAGTTCGCATCAAAATGGCTCGCGGCGGTATCTGCGGCAGCGACATGCATTACTTTAATCATGGAGGTTTCGGCAGCGTTAAGCTTCGTGAGCCTATGATCCTTGGGCATGAAGTGTCCGGTCATATTTCTGAAGTGGGTATTAACGTCAGTGGACTAAAGATCGGTGATCTGGTCGCAGTCTCCCCTTCACGCCCATGTGCGAGTTGTGATGAATGCCTGCGCGGCCTGCCAAACCAGTGTCTAAATATGCGATTTTATGGCTCGGCGATGCCATATCCTCATATCCAAGGCGCCTTTCGGGAAAGCCTGATTGCGGACGCTTCACAATGCGTCAAAGCAGATGGACTAAGCCCTGCGGAAGCCGCAATGGCTGAACCCTTAGCAGTTTGTTTGCATGCGATAAAACAAGCGGGAACCATGTTGGGAAAACGCGTTCTAGTGACCGGGTGTGGCCCAATCGGTATCCTCATCATTCTAGCTGCGCGGCGTGCAGGCGCGGCAGAAATCATTGCAACTGATATAACCGATACTGCGCTTGAGCGCGCAAAAAACGCCGGTGCAGATGTAACCTTAAACACTCTGTTAACGCCGGATGCGTTAACCCCTTACACCGCAGGGAAAGGCTCGCTCGAGGTCGGGATCGAATGCTCGGGGGCAGAGCCCGCGCTGCGCGCAATGATCGGTGCGCTGCGGCCACGCGCGACCCTAGTCCAGCTCGGTCTTTCGGGCGATATGACACTCCCGATGATGCAAATCACGGCAAAAGAGCTCTCGATCAAAGGCTCATTTCGCTTTCATTCAGAGTTCGCACAGGCCGTCGCATTTATGCAAAAGGGCCTGATCAATGTCGCCCCGCTCGTCACCCACAGCTTTCCTTTGGCGCAATTTCAAGATGCATTTGAGACCGCAAATGATCGAACCAAGGCTATGAAAGTGCAGTTGGATTTTTCCTGATGGGTACGTTCACACTTGCTGTTGTTTTGCTAATCATAACGCCCGGCCCAGGAGTTTTAACCACTGCGGGTTTTGGCGCGGCGTACGGATTTAGGCCGTCGTTAAGGTATGTGCTGGGCCTGTTCATCGGCACAAACCTTGTTCTTTTGGCAGTCGTAACGGGGATGGCCGCGATCGTGTTATCAGTGCCCTGGCTGCGCACGCTTTTGATGACGACCTCAATCGCATATTTACTCTATCTCGCTGCGCGGATCGCATTCGCGGGGTCCAAGATTGCTTTCATTGCGGCCAAGACCCCACCCGGCATTGGCGGCGGCCTAGCCCTACAAGCGATTAACCCAAAGGCGTATGTGGTTAACACGTCTCTTATTTCTGGGTTCAGCTTTGCGCCGGATAATCTGCCCTTTGAGTTATTGACCAAAGCACTGATTATGAACGCAATTTGGATTCCAATTCATCTGGCTTGGCTTTGGGCTGGCACGGCTTTGCACGAACTTAACCTTAATCAACGCACCCAACGTGCGATTAACGGCGGCATGGCCCTAGCAATGCTGGCTGTTGTCGCCCTAGCCACATGGACCGCCACAACATGAGCATCAAATCCGCAATTGACGCGCTTACAGCGCAACTTGGCGACAAGATCAGCACGTCGCAGGCGGACCTGACTTTGCATGGTCAGAACGAGACTTATTTCCCAAACACGCCTCCCGATGCCGTGGCCTACCCGGCCTCAACGGAGGACGTTTGCACGATCGTCAAAACCTGCGCGGATCATGGCTGCCCCATCACTCCGGTCGGTGCAGCATCGTCGCTTGAGGGCCAACACCTCGCAACCGCAGGCGGCGTTAGCCTCGATTTTCGTGATATGAACCAAGTGCTTGAGGTTAGCCCCGAGGATCTAAACTGCGTGGTTCAAGCCGGTGTCACGCGGAAAGGGTTAAACCAGTACATCCGTAACACTGGCCTGTTTTTTCCAGTAGATCCTGGCGCAGACGCGAGCATGGGCGGCATGGCCGCGACCCGGGCCAGTGGAACGACCGCCGTACGCTACGGTACGATGCGTGAAAACATTCTCGCGCTTGAGGCCGTGTTGGCCGATGGCACGGTGATCCGCACGGGCTCGGCCGCGCGGAAAGCCTCAAATGGCTATGACCTGACCCACTTGCTGATTGGCTCCGAAGGTACGCTCGGTATAATCACCAAATTAACGCTAAAGTTACACGGATTACCGGAGGCGACCACTGCCGCCACCTGCCGATTTGAAACAGTAGACGATGCGGTTAACTGCGTGATCGCGACAATTCAATGCGGCATTCCCATGGCCCGGATCGAACTTCTGGACCACATGATGGTGCGGGGTTTTAACAAATACTCCGATGCGGGCTTGCCCGAAGTGCCACACCTTTTCCTAGAATTTCATGGGTCCCCCACCGCTGTCGAAGATCAACGCACAGCTTTCTCCGAAATCGCACACGAATACGGCGCCTCTGGCTGGAAAACCGCCGACACCACCGAGGATCGAACCGCCCTTTGGGCGATGCGCCACGACGCACACTACGCTTCTGCCGCATTAGGTAACGGCAAACATATTTGGCCAACAGATGTCTGTGTTCCAATCTCAAAACTGGCGGAAGCGGTTGGTCAAGCCCAGCGAGATGCCGAAAAGTTAGGGTTAACCGCGACGATCGTGGGCCATGTGGGGGATGGCAATTTCCACGCAGGCCTTTCGGTCGATCCCAATGATCCAGCTGAGATGAAGCGCGCCGAACAGTACACCGGGGACCTGTGCAAAACAGCCTTACGATTGGGTGGGACCGTATCGGGTGAGCACGGCATCGGTCTTGGAAAACAGCGCTACATGCAAGCCGAACATGGCGACGCCCTGACCCCAATGCGTGCAATAAAGGCCGCGTTAGACACTAAAAATATCCTCAACCCCGGCAAAATGTTACCGCCAACAAACGAGAAATAGATCATGCTGCCACTATCCAATCCAGTTCCGAATGCGGCTCTTGCTGGGCGCATCTGGCGCCCTGATGTGGGGCCCTGCGTTGTTGCAATCCGAGGGGAGCGGGTAATTGACATCACCTCAAAAACGATCCCGACGATGCGCGATTTATGTGAGGCGGACGATCCGGTGGCATTAATACATGATGCGGATGGGGAAGATATTGGTAGCTTGAGTGAACTGACGGACCAGCTGCTTGCCCCCGTCGATTTGCAGGCGATCAAGGCCTGTGGTGTGACCTTTGCCGACAGTATGGTAGAGCGCGTGATAGAGGAACAAGCCGATGGTGATCCAGAGCGGGCAAACGCCATTCGGGCACGTGTCAGCAAAATCATCGGTGATAGTCTTTCGGGCGTAAAACCCGGATCTGAGGCCGCCGAAAAGATTAAGGAAGTCCTTCAAGCCGAGGGCTTGTGGTCACAATATCTCGAAGTCGGGATCGGCCCCTTTGCAGAGGTGTTCACCAAATCTCAACCAATGTCAGCTGTTGGCTACGGCGCTGATGTGGGTCTGCATCCGGTCAGCAATTGGAACAATCCTGAACCCGAAATCGTGCTTTGCGTGACATCGAAGGGCGCGATTATCGGTGCGACCCTTGGCAATGATGTTAACCTTCGTGATGTTGAGGGACGCTCTGCCCTGCTGTTGGGAAAGGCTAAGGATAACAATGCCTCCTGCGCTCTTGGCCCCTTTATCCGGTTCTTCGACGACGCCTTTAACATTCACGATGTACGTCGCGCTGAATTAACCATGAATGTCACCGGCGAAGATGGCTTCACTCTCGATGGGCAGTCGTCGATGACGCAGATTAGCCGTGACCCTACCGATCTTGCGGCGCAAACTATCGGGCGACACCATCAATATCCTGACGGTTTTGTCCTGTTTTGCGGAACCATGTTTGCGCCGACCAAAGATCGAGATGCGCCGGGCCAGGGTTTCACCCATCATGTTGGCGATGTCGTTGAGATTACCGAAGCAAACCTAGGTACGCTGCGCAACACCGTGCGCCGGTCCACAGAATGTCCAGAATGGACATTCGGCACCGCTGCGCTGATGCGGAACCTCGCATCACGCGCCTTGCTGTAAACCAAAATTAACGGAGAGCCCCATGAAAGTCTTAATCCTCGGTGGCGGTGGTGTCATTGGCCAGAAATTGGCTCAAAGCCTTGCTTTACGCGGCGAATTACGCGGCAAGGAATTAACCAAGATCGTCCTAGCTGATATCGCCACTCCGGCGCCTGTCAGTGCGCCCTTTCCGGTGGAAACAACGACGTGCGATATCGCCAATCCAGCCTCTGTCACAGCCTGTATCGAAGCCGATACAGACGTGATCTATGTGCTGGCAGCAATTGTGTCATCGCATGCCGAAGAAGACTTTGATTTAGGTTACAAAATCAACATGACCGGCACGATCAATGTGCTAGAGCGCGCCCGCGCACTGGGCACGAAACCGGTCGTTGTTTTCACATCTTCACTGGCTGTTTTTGGTGGAGAAGTGCCCGACCCCATCGTGGATCACACCCTGCTCAATCCGCAAAGCTCGTATGGCACACAAAAGGCTATCGGCGAGCTTTTGTTAACCGACTATAGCCGCAAAGGTTTCATCGATGGTCGCGGCTTCCGGCTGCCGACGATTTCGGTTCGGCCGGGCAAGCCAAACCGTGCTGCGTCGTCGTTTATGTCATCCATCCTGCGCGAGCCGCTTAATGGCCAAGAGGCCGTATGCCCGGTTGAGGAAGACTTCCTTCACTATTACCTCAGCCCGCGTAAATGCGTAGAAAACCTCATCAAAGGTGCCGAACTGGCGGAAGAAGACCTTGGCCAAAACCGCAACATGATGATGCCGGGCAAGATCTGGTCTGTGCGCCAATTGATTGATGCGATGACCGCAGTGGTGGGTCCAGAACCGGCCAAGCTTATCCGTTGGGAAGCGGACGCGGCCATCCAGTACATCGTCAAGGGCTGGAGATTTGATCAGGCGCCTGAAAAGTCCATTAAATTAGGCTTAACGGCTGACGACAGCTTCGAAGACAATATCCGCTACTATCTAGAAGACGATAAGCCGAGCGCGTAAAACGCCAGCGTCCTCGCCACATTCTAGCACAGATTAACTCCGCCTGAGCGAACATACATCGCTCAGGCGGGAAGGCCCGGGGCCTGACTAGTTCACAGGTGTGAGCAGATCCTTAGCGCCCAAGAACGCGAGCACATTGTCACGCTGTAGCTTGGCCATCGCAGCGCGTGTCTCAACTGTACCGGACCCTTGGTGCGGCTGGATCACGACATTGTCCAATGCGTAAAACCGGGCATCGATTTTGGGCTCGTTTAGAAAAACGTCCAACGCCGCGCCAGCGATTGCACCGCTTTCAAGAGCATCCAGCAATGCGCCCTCATCCACGGTTGATCCGCGCGAAATGTTCACCAACACGCCCCGCGATCCAAGTGCCGCGATCACCTCTTTTGAGACGAACTGTTCCGTATCCGGACCGCCAACCAACGCGACGATCAAATAATCAACAGCATTGGCCAAAGAGACCGGATCAGAGTGATGCGTCCAATCGGGCGTGTCCTTTTCGGAGCGGGACCAGTAGTGAATATCCATTTTGAACGCGGCCAAGCGATCGGCAATTTCGCGACCAATCCGACCCAGACCAACGATACCCACACGCCCACCGCTGACCTTGCGATTCAGCCGATATTCGCCCTGCTCAGCCCATTTTCCAGAGCGCGCCCATGCGCTTGCATGCTCCATCTCACGGCCCTGCATGATCAACATCGCGACCGCGAGGTCAGCCACATCATCGTTCAGAACGCCGGGTGTGTTTGATACCTTGATCCCCCGCGCAGAGGCCTCTTTGACGTCGATCGCATCGTAGCCAACGCCATAGTTCGCGACCACGCCAACGTTTGGCAAAAGGTCCATCTCAGTCGCGCCAAAGGCATGATGACCCTTGTAGGCAACGGCCTTAATCGCCTCACGCTGCGCTGCATCTAGGTTCGCCACACCAGCTGGTCCATCAAGGTAAATCGGCGAAAGTTCGCGCGTTAGACCCTGTTTTTCATCGTCGTTATATGGCCCAATCGCCAATGTATGTGTCATGCTTCACCCTTCATACGCAGTCTTGGCAAATGGTATACCATTTCTGATGTTGGGCCTGACCATGCCAAGTGTCAACCGCACGAGCATCGCTTTTGCCTTGGGTTTCGTTCCCAAGTAACGCGATCCGCCTTACACGGATGCACCAAGGCTTAGCTTGTCCAAATCCAATGGGACAAGCGCACCGCGCCTCGCAATAACCTGATGCGCGACTTCGCAGGCCAATCGGATCGCGGTCTCAACGTCGCCTGAACGCCCCAACTCAGCGAAAAAGCCCGCGTTAAAGCTGTCGCCCGCGCTGGTCGTATCAACGATTTCGGATTGCACTTTGGGGATCACAACACCCGTCGCACCAAAGTGATTGTAGTGCACCGAACCCGCGCCATTCTTGACGATAACCGACCCAGCCCCCGCCCTTAGGTAGCGGTCAATGGTTGCCTGCGGGTCGGCGTCACCGAAGAAATCCGCCTCATCATCGTAGGAGGGCAAAACGATGTCACTGACGGCTGCTGCCTGCATAATTGCAGCACACATTGCATCTTCGGACGGCCACAAACGCACCCGTAGGTTGCTATCAAACGCAACGGTCGCCCCCGCGGCGCGTGCCTGCCGCAGCACGTCCAGCAATGCGGCACGGCCCGCGTCGTCTAAGATACCTAGCGTGATACCCGACAGGTAGATTAGATCCATGCCTTCAACCGCGCGTTCCAGTGCAGCGCGGTCCGCACCCAAGTGCCGCGCGGCGGACTGGTTGCGCCAATAGGTAAAACTCCGTTCACCTTGGTTAAGTGAAATGAGGTATAACCCAACAGACCGCAGCGGATCCCTTGCGATGTGGTCAACATCAATCCCGGCATTAACCATCATTTCCAGCATCTGGGCCGAAATTGCATCATCCCCGACACGCGTGAAATAGCGGGCGGTCCAGTCTGGCCTCAAGGATTTGAGGTACCAAAGCGTGTTGAACGTATCCCCGGCAAAACCCTGCTGAAACAAGCCAGCCTGCTGCTCGGGCGCCAATTCGACCATGCATTCCCCGATCGTCGTGACCCGGCGCATAGCGAGAGCGTCATCACCCGCCACAGGTTTACCAAAGGCAGTTGTCATGTCATCGCTCCCCGACTGTTGCCACTTGGTATACCAAAATTAACGGTCAAGAAAAGTGACCGCCCAAAAGAAAACAGGCCCGGGAAAACCCGAGCCTGCCTTTAACTTTTTAGGTTCGATTAACCTTGCAGGAGGCTCAACACACCTTGTTTAGAGGCATTCGCCTGCGCCAGCATCGCTGTGGATGCCTGTTGCAGAATTTGTGCCTTGGACAGTGCTGTGCTTTCTGTTGCGAAATCAGCGTCCTCAATGCGACCTCTGGAGGCCTCAGTGTTGACGACGATATTGGTCAGGTTGTTAACAGTGTGATCGAGACGGTTAACAACTGCACCCAAATTGGCACGTTCCCCACCCAGCGATTCCAGCGCGCGATCGATGGTAGAGATTGCGTCCTGGCTGCCGGCATCCGTAGAGATGTCGATCGCCGACACCGCATTTTGGGAAGCCGATACACCGGTATCGTCCAGCATTTTGCCGACACCTTGCTGCGCACCGGGCGACGCGGTCATGACGCCAGCACCGTCAGAGGTAAAGTTGGTCAAATCAATCTCACCGCCTGTAGCATTGGTCAGTACGATCGGTGACGTCCCGTTCGTGGCAGCAGCCGTGATGTTCGAGCCCGCGTTGGACAAAGCAGATGTGATTTCAGCCAGCATTGCCGAGTTGTCGGTCGTGTCAAAGCTGGTCAAACGTACGGTTGCCGTTGTCTGGCCGTCAGACACTTGGAATGTGACATCATCAGTCGCATCCATGCTCAGTGCCATTGTCGTCGCGGTCGCGGTGCCAGCGGCAGCTGTCGACGCACCCGTCACGGCAGCCGCATCAGTCAGCGTGGCAGACGAACCCTGACCCGCTGCGTTGGCCGCATTAACGATGCCCGTTCCTGTCGAAGCAAAATCGGTGATAGTAATTGCACTGCCAGCAGCATTCGACAGCAACACATCGCCGTTCGACAGAGCCGCTGTTACGCCTGTTGTCGCCGACTGCGAATTGATCGCCGAGACCATTCCGTCAAGGTTGCCACCGGACACTTCTGCAGTGACCTGTGTGCCGCCGATCTTGAACGAATAAGTATCGTCCTCGGAGAAGCTCATGGTCATCTCGGATGGCGTTGCTTCTGTACCGTTGGTGGTCGAAGCGCTGCCCTGCGACGTTAGGTTAACGTTTGCAAAGGTTGCAGTGCCAGCAACGACGGCGGGTTTGCCCGTGGATGTGAAGGTGTCGAGATCGATAGCGGCCGAAGCAGCGTTTTCAATCTCCAGCTTGCCGTCAACCAAACGTGCTTCAACGTCTGTCAGGCTGGTATTGGCGTTAATTGCATCACGCGTTGTCGCAAGAGCTTCCTGCAACGATACGCCTGCGGATGCAGTTGCAACCGTGAACGCCTGACCATCAAGTTCAAACCCGTAATCAGCTTCTGCTTCAGTGAAAGAAAGCTGAACAATATCGCTGGCACCAATGCTAGAGGCGTCAGAGCCACCTACTGCAAAGGTGTTACTTGGCGTGTCACTATTGGCATCGACGCGAACAGTCATCACCATCGAACCCGCGGAACCAACCGGCGAGGATGCCGCCACAAAATTCTTGATTTCGATCTCTTTGCCGGATGTGTCTTGCAGCGAGAAGTTTTGACCTGTGACCGTCGAGCCAGCAGCGCCATCACCAATCGCAAGCTTCAAAGTAGCAAGCAGATCGGCTTCGGTCGTATCGGTCCCGAGATTGGAAACCGTGATATCCGTACCGTTCACGTTGAAGCTGTAGTCTTTGCCAGCCTGCAGCGCGAGGGTCGAGCTGGCAGTGGATGCCGCGCCGCCACCGTTGTTTGTGATGGCTGTCGTCGCACCTGTGTCTGTCAGCAGCTTGCTTTCGCCAGCGCCAGAGATGGACGCATAGGAAGCCGTACCGTTGCCTGCGGAAGAGAAGCTGGACACTGCGATGCTGTCACCGAGTTTGTTTTCGATGGTCACAACGTTGCCGTTGGCTGTTGCCGAAACTGTGTCAGCGGCCAAGGTGCCTGCTGTCACAGCCGCAGAAATCGCTGTGTTGATTTTGCTTGCAACGTCAGAGGCCGAATTGCCAGTTACCGACGCGTTGGCGATGGTCAGCGCTTCGGTTGTTGAACCGTCGCCCTCACCAACAGTCAGCGTAAAGCCGTAGGTGTCATTGCCGTTGAACGCCATCTGCGAGACGGATTTCGTGGCAGCAACGCCCTCAGCAGAATTCGAGGTGGCCGCGCTTGAGGTCAAAGCCGTCAGGGACGTACCCAGTGCTGTGGTGCCGAGGTTGCCAACTTTGAAGTTCAGGCTCTCACCGGCTTTGGCACCGATTTGCAGGGTGATGTCAGCGGTGCCGTCCAGCATGTTAACGTCGTTGAAACGCGTCGTGGTCGCGATGCGGTCAATTTCCGCCTTCAGCTGGGTCACTTCGTCGTTCAGGTTCTGACGGTCGTTCGTGTTGAGCGTGTCGTTCGACGATTGAACGGCCAGTTCGCGCATACGCTGCAGCATGTCAGAGATTTCAACCATCGCGCCTTCGGCCGTGGCAGCCATCGACTGACCATCGCTTGCGTTGCCGATCGCTTGGTTCAAACCATTGATCTCGGATGTCATGCGTGAGGCAATCGCGACACCAGCGGCGTCATCGGCGGCAGAGTTAATGCGCTTGCCGGTTGCGAGACGCTCCATGGAGGTTTCCATGTCTTTGTTCACGCTCGAGGCGGCAGCGCTGGCCATCAAGGCGCTAGAATTCGTTGCAATTGCGAGTACCATCACACTTCTCCTGTTTCAAAATTAAGAGCGGCGCTGCATTGGGTCACACCGCCTCTGAGACCAGCGAGCAAATTGGTACCGCCCTCTAGCCTCATAAGGTAACGGCCCGCGGCGCCGCATTTTAGCGCCAGGGCAAAAAACTTTGTAAACAAAGGCAATTGTCGCGCGAACGCTTTGCTTTTAGGCTTTGTTCCAATTGATTTCGGGAGACGTGACCCCATGAAGATTATCCCCATACGGCGCTGCGTGCTGAGCGTGCTTACTGCCTGCACATTGGCTTTGCATCCCCATTCACTAGGTGCTGAAGAAACACCTGACCCGTTCCAGGCCGCAGTTCAGGCCGCCAAGGCGCAGGATTTTGCACAGGCCGCAGATTTGTTTGAAGTTCTCGCGCAAGCCGGGGACCATGACGCGCAATTCAACTTTGCCGTGTTGCTAAAATCCGGCAAAGGGCGCCCCCAGCATTTTGCCCAAGCACTCGAATGGGCGCTGCTTGCGCAACTGGGCGGCGTGACCCGCGCCTCAACCCTAAGCGCTGACTTGATTGACATAGTGCAGCCCGCAGCCCTGCGTGAGATTGAGGGCCGTATCCAAGAGCGGATGCAAGACCGCCTGGCCCGTGGTGACCGCGACGCAGTGATGCCGTATGTGCAGCTAACGCGGGAGGTGTTGCAAAAGCCCGACCTAGAAGAAGCATATCTATGGACCCTGCTCGGCTCAGCCCTTGGGTTGCCAGACGCTGCGGCTGAACGCGATGATATCGCAGGCGAGCTAGAGATCAAAACAATCGCCAAGGTCCAAGACGCAGCACGTGATATGTTTGTCGAAGAAAAATTGGCGGAGCGATTTGCGGTTCCGCCTGCGGATTCCTAATGGGCGAACACAGCCTGCGTCATGTCAGTATTTTGACGGTGAAGTTTTGGGTTGGTCATATTTTGACAAATTGGCCACGGACAAAGGCGAGCGTAGCTCGGCCGATCTGGCCGCAAATAAAAATTCACTGACCAAAAGCCTATTCAGCTTTGTCAGTTCCGGGTGGTCGGGGTCCACCAAACCAGTCGCATGTTCTAGCTTTGCTAAGACTGCTTCTGAAATCTGCGCAAACCTATCGGGTTCACGTCGAGACGTGTTTAACTGCGTCAACAACTGCTCCAGCTCACTTAGGGCAGTTTCAGCAGCCTCGTTCATCGTCAGGTCAGCGACTCGAACGCTTCTGCAAGGCCATCCGCGATCTTGGAATAATTCAGCGGATATTCATTCGCGCTGATGGCTTCCCGGATCCGTGTGACCGCATCAATATCAATCGGTGCCGGCTGGTTTTGCATAGACGCAAGCACGTCAGCCGCCGCTGAGTTTACCTCGACGGATGCCTTTCCAGCAGACGACACCGGATTAACCGGCGCGCCCGTTCCCAAGTTTGCAACCTGAGACGCATCGCCCTGTGAAACGCTCACTTTAGGCGCAGCAGTCGCGTCAGGCACTTTGACCGAGGTAACGGTACCCGTCAGATTTTGTGTAACATCAACCATGTTCTATCTCCTGCTAATGGAGGTAACGGCCCCCGAGTTGCGACCTTTAGCAATTACTTCAACTTTTTTTTCACCGACGATCCGCCCAAGCAAGGGCGTTCCACTACGGGTGTTTGCAACTCGGATGGTATCGCCCAATTGGCCCGCATCCAATGCAATCCCGCTCGATAGGATTTCGATACCGCCGCGCACGACAACCAGTTCTAGGGGGTCTTCTTCCTCAACGCTCCACTCCCGTGCAAGGTGACGGGCCATAACGGGCATATGGGGGCTCATGGATTGATTAAGCGCGCGGCCAATCACATCCGAAAGACGGCCAAACACACTGGCCGAGGAAAGCGGATCAACTGGGCGTAGCTCTACATCCATGGCCTGAATGCGGTCTCCGCGGCGCAATGGGCGGGTCAAGAAAACTGCTTGGGTCGCTGACACTTCAGCTGGCGTGGCAGCAAGCGGCGCAGCACCCTTCACTTGTGCCCGCACAGCAATGCGCCATTCCGCAGGCGATGGGCAGATGACATTCACACTGCGCCACCCGCCAAACGCAGGCTCTACGCGCAGCAGTCCATCGCAAAGAAAGAACTTCTTTTGTGGCATCAGGCTGGGGGCCGCAATTTCACCCGCTTGGGCAAGGCGCGCGCCAATTGCTTCGCGGATTTCGCGGCCATCAACGATGCGCTCTTGGGCCGCCAGCCCAGTAAGGCCGGGCATAAACATCGCAACGATGATCAGGACTACGCAGCGGATGAGATTAGAAGAAATAGATATCATCAACCTCACCCGTGCCGCCGTATCCAGACGGAAGCCGCAGCGTTTGCCCCATCAGCATCCGGTCCGCATTACCGCCACGAAAAGCATGCGGATTGCCCTGCACCGTTTCACGCACCAAATCCTTAAGGTGCGCATCGGCTCCAAAATAATGACGCAAAATACCGTTCAGGGTTTCACCCTTGCGGATGGTATGACCTTCGGCGCTTTGCCTCGCTGGGCCGTCGCTGGGCCCGTATTGCAACACAATAAACGGCTCCTGCGCGAAGGTGGCGGTGCCAGAAATCATGCACGCCAAAACACAGGCTACAAAAAGCTTCATATCACTGCATGCCCCCTGAAAATCGTACAGAAACACCCGCCAAGCCATTCGGCGCGCGGGCCGCATTCATAGGTGAAATGATGGCGCTGCTCTGCGCCAGTTCCGTCACACGAAACACTGTCCAAGCTTGGCCACGGCCTTCGGCGAACGCGAGGCTTTGTTTCGTTAGCCCATCGCGCGCACCCAGCGACACACGAAAGCTGCCCTCATCCGCTGGTTCCAACTGTGCAACCAAAGGTGCGCAAGGCAGTTGGGCGAGCAAGGGCATCAGCCCTGCACTGATGTGTTCAGCCAGCGCGCCCGCGACCGCCCCTTGGTCCTTGCGGGCGACAACGTTTAGCGCGCGCCAAGGCGTATCAGGGGCAAGCCGAATGGTATGATGCAGGCGTTGACCCCCAGCACGTGACGGAGCTGCGGGATCAAGGATCCGCGCCTCAACCGTGACCGTGACGCGGGTCGCATTCACACGGGCCGCATCCGACGACCAGCGTAATTGCAGTCCGCGCGCATCCTTGGGCAGTTGAGAAACAGGCGCCGCCGCCCGTGTAGCCCGACCGGTCAACAGCGTTTGATAGTCGAAATCGTCCTGCACAGCCGAAGCCTGCCGACCGCGCGGAGTGATATCAATACTACTACGGGTGATCTTGATCTTGGCAGTCTGGCCCAGCGCATCCAAGGTCTGATCATGGGCCAGCTCAAGCGCGCCCTTCATCCATAAAGGTGTGCGCATACTGGCGTGGATGTGTGGGCGAACAGCGATCAGCTCAACATCCGGACGAACTGCACAACCCAAATCAGGCTGGGTGCCGACATAGGCGTCGATGACCACTTCGTACTGAGACCCCGCCGCGTGCTCCTCAACGATGGCAAAGTCCAAGATGCGACTTGAGGGGCGCAACAAAATACTATCCCCCGTGAGGACGCCTTGATCCACCACCGAATAACCATCCACCTGCGCACCACCCGCCAAGGCAGCCTGATACAACGCGTCTTCTAGCGCGGTGCGGCGGGCTAGATCCTGTTTTCCCGCCTCAACAAATGCGCGCCCTGTGACCCGCACCATGTCAGGCAGCGCCGGCTGGGTCGCGAGCAAAAAGACCGCCCCCATCACAAGCAGCAAGCGCATCAGCATGGAACGCCGTCTAAACACGGGCTACCGCAAGGCCTTCATGATACGTGCTATCATATCGCGGTCCAGTTCCAGCACGACCTCATAGGTGTCGCTGCCAACGGGATTGATCCGCACGGTGCGCGCGCCTCGGATGGTCCCAGCCACCGATGCGCGGGTGGTGTCATTTTGCACGATCGTGTCGATGACCGTCGTCCGAGAGGACATTTGCAGCCCATGCACTTGCTCAGTCAGATCACGCATCGCATCCAAACGCGCCGCCCGGATCGCCATCAACCGCTTTTGGTTAGCGTTGCGCGCAGGCTGAACCGAGATCGTCGCATAGCCAACGCCCGTGATCGCTGGAACGACTTGCTTGGTCACGGCCACGTCTGACGCATCAAGCGCGGCCTCAACCGCCACCACGTCGCGGACAGCGGGATCTACATTGCCCAACATCGCCGCGTGGCCGTTAAAGGTATTGCACCCGCTCAGCCCAAACAGGGCTCCGGTCAGCGCAAGCATGGTGATAACGCTTTGTCTGATAGGTTTGCGCACGGTGGTCTCCTGAGATGGTCTTGTTGGCCAGCGTTATGCACATGGCGTGCCAGCCCCGGTCCACCACCGAAACATCCCAGTTTTTGAGCAAGATGGCATGATACTTGCCTGTGTCACGGGGTACGGCACGCCAGCCGCAAAGGACGCATATATGAGCCTGTCAGAACCCATGACGAACGGCGCGGGCATTCGACGTTCGCTGACCGGTCTAGTGCTGCCTTTGGGCATTCTGATGCTTGTGGCGATGATGGTATTGCCGTTGCCCGCGTTCATCTTGGATTTTCTGTTTACCATCAACATCCTCATGTCCCTACTGATCTTGATGGTGGCGCTGCATACGTATCGTCCTTTGGACTTTTCCTCATTCCCGAGTTTGCTGCTGGTGGCGACGGTCCTCCGACTGGGCCTGAATGTGGCCTCAACCCGCATCGTGCTGAGCGAAGGCCACACAGGCACCGAAGCCGCTGGCAAGGTTATCGAAGCCTTTGGGGCCTTTGTCATCGCGGGCAATTATGTGGTCGGGATTTTCGTGTTTGCGATCCTCGTGATCATTAACCTTGTGGTGATTACCAAAGGTGCGGGCCGTGTGTCCGAAGTATCGGCGCGGTTCACGCTAGATGCCATGCCGGGCAAGCAAATGGCTATCGATGCCGACCTCAACGCAGGCGTTCTAACGGCCGAGGAAGCCACCCTGCGCCGCGAAGACGTAGCACGCGAAGCTGATTTTCATGGCGCAATGGACGGTGCCTCCAAGTTCGTCAAAGGTGACGCGATTGCGGGCATCTTGATCCTAGCGGTAAACGTGATCGGCGGATTGGCCATCGGGATGCTGCAACACGACCTATCGGTGGGTGAAGCCTCCGAGTTGTATATTCTGTTGTCGATCGGCGATGGTCTGGTCGCGCAAATTCCATCGCTATTGTTGTCCATTGCAACCGCGATCATCGTAACCCGTGTGTCATCCCGCCAAGACATGGCCCAACACATCAAGGGTGAAATCAGCATGTCCCGCGCGTGGTTTCCCGTGGCGGGTGTGTTGGGGCTGATCGGGTTGGTACCCGGCATGCCAACGGTGCTGTTTGTGGGGATGGCAGGTGCCGCGGGTGCAGCCGGCTATGCATTCCGACAGGCGGAATTGCGCGGCGACGATGAGGCTCCCGATGAAACCGCTGAGCCAGAGGAACCGGGCGACCCCAATACCCTGAAGGTAACCGATGTGGCAGACTTGTCCGCCGTGACGCTACTGCTCAGTTATCCGCTTTTAACGATGGTTGATGCCGATGATGGCGGCCCCCTTGCGCGGCGGATCACGACCGTCCGAAAAGAGGTTTCGCAGGCGCTGGGGTTTGTGTTGCCCGGGGTGCGCGTGCGTGATGACCTCGCGCTTAGCGCAAACGATTACCGGATCAAAATTGGGCAAACCGTGGT
>Ga0228670_1000623_pt1 | contig 19192 bp, 23 predicted proteins | sample 85DmetaG_FD_182785 | JGI IMG/M metagenome (GOLD analysis project Ga0228670, IMG submission 182785) | Seawater microbial communities from Monterey Bay, California, United States - 85D | ecosystem: Environmental > Aquatic > Marine > Coastal | place: USA: California | collected 2016-10-13
CCCATCAGCCCCAAAGTAGGCCCCGAAACGATACCACCTTCAGCAAATTTCGGAATAGCCGCAAACGCGCTTAATACACCACCGACCGCCGTTGCTATAAAAGTCGGCTGAGTGAACACCGCCGCCGGCCCCGTTGCCAAGGCTGACCCCCCAGCCGAAGCAATAGCCGAAGCGATCGACTGCGCTAATAACATCGAAATTAATTCCGTTACAGTCGAAGCCATACCCTTAACAAACCCCTGAAAACCTTCATCCGCTAAACCTAGAGAGCTTACTAATTTGTTACCCATGTTTTGAAAAGCCCCTGCAACAGCGCCGCCGACCGCGTTGGCTTTGGCTTTCAAGGCTTCCATTTCTTCGCCGTGCTTTTTCAAATCCTCTTCCAATTCAGGATCGATAAAATCGTCAGCTTCTAAACTGTCCGATTCTATTAACTCGCTCAAAGAATCGTCAAGCATTTGCATTTGAGTTGCCGCCGTGTTTGCCGTGTTCGGATCCCAAAACATTCCAACCGAATCGCTGGCGCTTGTGCTTTTGTTGCCATTAGCACCACCCGAACCGCCGCCCGAACTCGTTGGTAATTTCAAACCGCCTAAGCCACTGCCTCCACTTGCCAAACTTTTAACGGCTTCCGAAGTTTTATCCGCTTGCTTTTCGGTCATTCTTAAACCGTCGGCAAACTCTTCCAGCCCCTTGACCGCTTCATCATAAAACCCGTCCCCGCCGAAGGCTTTTGAAATTTTGTCGGCTACATTCAAAGCAATTTTGGCAACCCCTAGCAAAACGTCAATTAAAAAATTAACAGCGTTTGCGGCAATGTTTTCCAATTCTTCAAACGCTCCGGCCATGTCTCCGGCAAAAACTTTTTTCCAAAATGAAATGACGTTAGCAATCTGACTAAATGCAAAATCAAATAAGTCCATCACCAATTCAAGCGGCGTTGTAATATCTCTTAAAAAATTGTCCCCAAACAAAGCCCATGCCGAACGAAGAAACGCAATACCCGCAGACCATATTTCGCCGATATTTCCCATAATAGATTCAAACGAAATCTGTAACGAAGTAAGAAACTCACTCCCCGCGCCCGTTGTGAAATAAGCTTGAATTGAATCCCAATTGGAAATAATAGCCGCCGCCGCCGCAACAACAGCAACAACCAACAAACCAAAAGGCCCCGTTATGAAAGTAATTGCCGCGCCGATAGTTGGGGCAATAGAAATAAACGCCCCTAATCCCGCCAAAAGCGGGCCAATAGCCGCAACAACACCGCCAACGACTGCAATAATTTTCAAAGTTTTCGGCGATAATTCCGAAAATTTAGCCGCAACAATCGTTGCGAATTGTGCAACCTTAGCAAACGCGGGGGCCAACGCTTCGCCTAAACTAATTTGTGCGGCTTCTACTGCTGATCTGACACGGGCAACGGAACCGGACAAAGTTTTGTCCATTATTTCGGCCATTTTTTTCGCTGATCCGCCGGAGTTTTCATAATCCTTCGTTAACTCGCGAACGGTTCCCATCTGCTTCGACAATACAAGTAAAGCCGACTGAGCCGAACGGCCAACTTCGTCCTTGGCATCCGCAAGGTTTAGCCCTTTTTTAGATAGGTTTTCAATAGCTTTTGAAACATTGCCGCCCGTGGCTCCTAGCTCTGATATTATACGCCTTAACGATGTCCCCGCTTGACTGCCTTTGATTCCCGCGTTTGCTAACACGCTCAACATGGCTGAAGTTTCTTGAATACCTACGCCCGCCGACTTAGCAACCGGGGCAACAAATTTCATGGAATCAGAAAAACTATCCATGTCCATTGCTGACGAACTAAACGAAGCCGCCATGACATCGGCAACCGCGCCCGTTTTACTTGCGTCAATTCCAAACGCTCGCAAGGTAGCCCCCGCAACTTCTGCCGCCCTTCCTAGATCGCTGTCGGTAGCTTGTGCGAGCGCCAATGTTGCCCCCGTCACTTCTGTAATTTCCGACGATGTGAAACCAAGTTTTGCAAACTGTTTTTGAAGGCCGGCCACTTCTGTCGCGCTGAATCGCGTTGAGGCTCCGAGCTTTTTTGCGTTTGCTTGTAGCGCCGCGAACTCCTTATCAGTAGCTCCGGAAACGGCTTTCACCTTGGCCATTTCTTGCTCGAATGACATTAGAGCTTTTACAGCACTTCCACCAATTAAAGCAATTGGAGCGGTTAAGGACATAGACATTTTTTTGCCCAGGTTCGAAATGTTGCCGGACATTTTCCGCGTGTTGCTTTGAATTTCTCCAAGCGCCTTGTTGAACCCTGAAGTGTTGGCCCCTATTACTGCTACTAAATCGCCTAACTTTGCCATTTTTTCCGATCTCTTTTTTTGATACGCTCTAAACTTTCCCGCGCTTCTTTTTTCGTTGGCTTACTTCCTGAAGCCTTTCCCTTTTCCCATTCGAAAGGTAGTAATTTTTCAGGCGTTAAATTGGTTCCTTTCTTTAAATGAGGCCCCAACAAAACGCAAGTTGACCACCGTTGCCGTTGCCAATTTTGGCGCTCGGCTTGTTCTATTTTATCGCGGTAACCTTCGGCGGCGTTTTTAAATTCTTGAAGGCTCATGCTATATAGTGCAACGGGGCTGAATCCCATAAGACCCAGCCCCGTTTTTTCTACATACGACCAACGTACAAGATTCTCAACACCTTCGGTTAACTTTTTTTTTCGTTGCTTTCTTCGTTGCTCTTAGTGTCTTCGCCCATATTAAACGCTTTCGAAAACTCGGACAGCTCTTCCATTCCGACATTATTTTCAATCCATTCAATTTTAATAGGGCATTTTTCGCCAGCGAATTTGTAGCCCGCCTCAATACCGTAAAACATTAAATGAATCATGTGGTCAATTCTTAAATTTGACAAATCCCCAAGCGTTAAAATCGAAACGTTTTCCGCTTTAAACTTGTTATCAAATTTCTTCATTGCGCCCAGCGATAATTTGAAGGAAAATTTCCTTCCGGCTAACTCGATTGTCTTTTCCATTGGTCTATGTTTTTAGTTGTTTATTTTATGAAATCAATTCGTAAACCGGAGCGCCCGTACCTTCTAAGCTCACTGAATAAGTCACGTTGTCTTCTGTTGAGGCGCTAACTTCAAGCGATGAAATACGACATTCACAGTTCCAACGCTTGTCGCCTGACTGCTCTGTACTAAACAAACAAAATACCGGCGTTCTGTTTGTCCAAGCTGTCATCAAATCGTCGATGTTGTTGGCGTCGTCTTCGGCGTGTAAATGGCTTGAACTCATTGTGAATGATCGTAACCCTTCCAACAGTTCACGGTAACCGCTCGAATCCTTTGTGGTAATATCTCGCGCATCTTCATTGAACGAAATACTACATTCTGTTGCGTGTCCTAATAGAACTTCGCTGTCGTCTGTTGTCGATGTATAAACGGCTAAATCTGTGCCGTTCATGACTCCTGTTGTCTGTGCCATTTTTTTATTTCTTTTGTTCGGCTTTTGCCTTGGTTTTCAATATATTAACGCCTAACTGTTGGGCGTGTCCTGAATCAATCAACTTTTTTGCATAATTACGGGAAACTGTCACCACTGTTCCAACTTTAAATTTCTTCCCCTTAATCGCTTTTAATATTTTGACTTTCATGTTGCTAAGATAGTAAAATTATACTAATGCTTCTAATTCTGCTAAGGTCATTATTCTACAGGCTACCGTGTAAGTCTGACTTCCCGCCGTTGTTGTTTTGCTTTGATAGGCTTCTGTTCCCGTAAAAAATGCAAAAAACCCAAATTGAGAGCCGGAAACCTCTACCGCTTCGCAAGTTAAATATCTACGCGATCCGCTGTCAACAATTAAATTCGGTGAAGTGTGGATTTCCTCATTACTTTCAGGCATGGCCGAAATTATATACATATCGCGAGTGGGCCTAATCCATCCCGAAGAGTAACCGCCAAGGCTTGCCGTATTAAGTGCATCAATTTTCGTTTGTGCGCTGTTCCAATTGTTCGCGCCACTTTCCGGCGTGTTTTTCCACATTAACCAGGTGTGATGATCTATGACCAACCCCGAAACCCCCGAACCGTATCCGCTAGAAAAACGAGCCGTTCCCGTATCGCTGGCCGTGCCGTCAGTGCTTGTGTATCGTGCAGTAGTTCCAAACACGTTCGGCGTGGAGCTATCTAAAAGAAAATCATTAGCGCCCAACCTCGAAGGCGTTATCGAACCCGTGGGCTGATAAACAGAAAAATACCCCGCATTGAATAACGTCGCGTAGTCTCCGGCGCTATCCGTGTACGTTGGTCTTCTGTGGGGTATCAAACAAGGCGAAGCCGGAACCGAAGCCGATGGGGTGCAAACCATAGCAACCCCTGCCGCTTTAACAACGCTTGTGCCATCGCTGTCGGTATGTGTTACGTCTGAAATTTCTATTTCACCGCCTGAAGGAAACGAACCAACCGAAGCCAAAACAGTATCAAGTGAATTTACAACCGTTAACGAAGTCCACGTGCAAACAACGTCAACACCTACCGGAACGCTGGATGTTGAGCCGTTTACTTCGGTTTTCGTGATATCTGAAATAACTGAAGGTGCTGAAGGATAAGCCGAAAATTGATAAATAGTGGTTCCTGCTGAATTAAACAGCTTAAAAGTAGTCCACGAGCAAACAACGTCCGTTTGAGCCGGAGCCGTTCGCGTTGTTCCGTCCACGTCCGTAACCGTATTATCTGACAAAACCACGCTAGAACCCGAAGCAATTGAGGCGTTGAAACTGTCGTCGCTATTTGAAACCGTCACAGGATCGCAAGAGCCACCCGGGGGGCTGTGGGTTATATTGGTGCTAACTCTGAAAACATAACGTTGCTCATGCTCGTAACGTTCTGTTATATCGTTGTAGTCGCTGTCTTCGCCTTGGAATTGTACGCCGCCAAGCCCTACGCCATTATATTGCCCATATCCAGCGCGATCCAAATCATTTCGGACCTTTTCGGCAAGCTCCAATAGCGTTTCCGAATCTTTGGAAAAAATTGTAATATCAACGTCAATTTCATCCAAATCGCTAGGCCCGTTTTTCGTGTCGCTGGGGCTGTTTCCGCTTATTCTGTACGTTATATAATTATCTGAATAATCAACCTTAGCGAAGTCAGGGGACGCGCTTAACAACGTTGTCCCGTTCTGAAGTATGTGATTTAATGCTTTACCTACTTTATTCATCGCATATATTTTTTGAACTCTTTTCTGTACGCCGCATATTGCGCTACCTTCATTGCCCCCTGTGTATTCTTCAATGCTTTTTGAAAAACATGACGGTTATCTGTGTTGTGGCTTTTTGAATCACCAGCGTGACCGCCTTCAGCGATTAGAGCGTGCCACCCGTCGCGGTTTGTACCTTTTACGGATTGATGAACATGGCCACTTCTAGGCCCTGCAAAAATATTTGTTTCGCCTCGCCTTGTTTTCCATGTTCCCAACGATCGCCGCAAGGTTCCTCTTTTTACGATCATCCCTTTTTTACCGTTGCCCCAAACTTGCACGTCCTTCGCGCTGTCGTTTATCTTGCTTTTTGCTTCTTTTATATAGCCTTCCTTTCCAATTTTCTTATTAATTGAAACCATTCTTTTTGCGTTCTTTTGACCAAAACGCGCACAATATTTGACGCGAGTTGTGAAGCGTTGCAAATCTTTGGAATTAAATTTCATTTCAACCATCTTGACGGCCTAAAATAACACAACGCAAATTCATCCAACGGCGGCGCGAGTAGTGAACTTCATTGACTGATTCGATACGGTAAATTTTTCCATCAAACGATACTCGATCATCCGGACCAATATCGTCACGGAAACGAACAACAAACGTAACAGGACGCGAAAAAAAACGGCTTTCGCTCTTTTCAGAATCTTTGCCCGGCCTTTGGTCAATTTTAGCCCATACCTCTGCAATAGTTGTCCAAGTTTCTTTTTTTTGGCCTAAGTCGTTGGTTGTCGTTGTTGCGCCTTGTATTGTAATACGTCTGTCTAGCCTTCCTAATCTCATACAAAATACACGTTTCTATATTCACTAATTAGGCTTTTTATTCCGTTAGGCATTTCATTTGAAACAATCGTGCCAACTGCGAAATTCTCGCGAATGTCGTAATATTGAGCCAATAACAACCGAACAGCATGAACTAACGCCGGTGGCGCTGTTGCATATCCTACGTTGCAATCAATAACAATAGGGTTGCCGCGTTCTTCTTTTATCGAAGGCATTATTCCATCGAACTTAATACAAGGCTGAACGCTATTAGCTCCCTCAATCCAATAATTCGAAGCCGCCAACGTTTGTTCAACGTTACCAGGATTGAAATACTTTATGCTGTTAATTGAATTTAAAGGGCTAACGGGACACTGAATGTTGGCCCAATCTTTCAAATAAATTTCCACCGACGAAACCGAGTTTAACACTTGGCCCGTGTAGTCTTGAACTTTAAAAACAGCAACGTCGATCATTGACGTGATCAAAGAATCTTCGTCAGAGTGGTCCACCCTTAAAAAACTCTTTGCATCTGTTAGGCTCAAAATATCCGTTCCCGTGATACCGTCCAAAACGTTTTTTTTGTTATACGTTGCAACCATTTTTTTTTCTGTAAAAAAAAAGAAGCCAACCATTTCGCTGGCTGGCTCCTTTCCATAATTAAAATATAACACTCAAAACAAAACTTCCTTTTTTACGAAGTAGCGACACCATTTTCGATAGCAAACCCGCCCGGCTGATCCAAGTTGAAGTCTGCAAATTGAGTCATTGAAATCTCAATTTGTCCCGTTTTCTTCGCGCTAAACGGATCAACAGTGATGTTCAATGCACCGAAGTAAGCAAGCGTTGACAATTCGAAGTTTCCAAACAAAATCTGTCCAACTCCTGAACTCGCATCGGCGAAGTATGGAGTTTTATCAAATTTGTACCCTTGCAACAATCCTTGGTGAATCAACGCTTCAACGTTAGCAACCCTTGGCGCGTTCTTGAAGTAGTTGTAAGCCGATGGAGACAAAACAAACATGCAATTCGGGTCAAGTCCTTCGTTCTCTAAAACGCTTTGCTCTAGTGCCGAAGCAATAGCCGCGTAATCCGTACCGTCAGCCGCCGCAATGTCGGTAACTCCCGTAATTCCAGTTATTCCGGTGATGTTTGTTGCCCCCGTAAAAATGTCTTTTAAAATTCTTCTTTCGTGTCCACGTCTTAACGCTTGCGAAACGAACTGATCTATTGCGCCGTCCCCCGTTTGTAGCAACTGCAAAGAAATCTTTGTATCGTTGTAGTATCTATTCGGCGAAAGAGTGAAATCATCCATTTCCATCCCGCTTGCCGCTCCTGAATCCACTTCGCCCTCTGCTGTCGCGTCTGCGTTTACTGATTCTCTAGGATATTTAACGTTGCCCGTCAATCCCCTCAAAACTTTCGTTCCGTAGGCTTCAATTGATAGTGGTTGCATTAACCCTTCAACAAAACCGCCAACTTCAGTCCCAATGAACCCGCTACCGTCACCGCTTGCCGCTTGGAAGTCATCAGCTCCCCCAGCTCTTAAAAACGCTTGCGGGATCGAAATATCCCCAGCAACTTCAAGGCCCATTGCGCGGGCTTGTTGCGTCCATTCAGCCGCCACCCCGTCAATAGCTTTGCCATTTGCCAAGTTCTTAACAGCTCCGGAAAAACTAAAACGTTTTCCCATTTTCTGAATCTCTTTGTCTTCAGGTGACAATTCAGCCGCGCCCGCTTGAACGTTAGCCTTCAAAAATCTTTCAGCCTTTTCAGCCGTTTCAATAGACTTGTTTAGCCCGTCAATAGCGTCAACCAATTCAGCAAAACGCGCTTCTTGCGTTTCGTCTCTTTCTTCGACCTTTGACAAATTCGCCAACTCGTCACTGTACGCCGTTCGCGACGCTTTCATGTCAATTAAATTACCTTTTTTCATTTTCGGTATTTTGTTTATTTGCTCCGAAACGTCGCGTTTCGGTTGTTTTTTTTCGGGTTCTTTCTTGTTGGCCTTGTCAATTGTTCGCAATATAGGAAATTCTTCTGAATTTTCATTCCTTTTTTTGCTATTTGGGTCCGCTGGCATACCAACGACGCTAACCTCTCGTGGCTCCCAATCAACAGCCCGATAAATCGGCAAGCCGTTTTCGTGGGTTCCTTCTTGCTTGTATTCATTTACGCGATAACCAACGGAAACCGCTGTTAAAATCCCTTCGGAAACCTTATTCCAAACATCGTCAACGCTCGAACTTTTACTAAATCTTAGTGTGGCCGTTGCTTGGTTGTTTGACACTTCAGCGTTTTCAACTTTCCCTAAAACACCCTTTGAACCGGACCAGCTTTCGTGGTTGTCCAAAACCGGAGTAACTCCCGCATCTAGTCTTTCCGTACTCATTTGCCCAGGTCCGAAGCCTAGAACTTCCATAAATCGCGTGTCGCGCTCCCAGTCGTACCTCATTACCGGATATTCAGTAGCAAAAACAACATCGACTGTTCGCTGTTCGTCATTTACGTTGTTAATTGGATCGGTCGCACGAGTTGAAAAACCTTCTCTATTTTTCGTATTGTTCATTGCTTATTTTTTTTGAATACGCCTCAAATTCACTCAAAGCGATTTGGTTTACTTGGAGCGTGTAAATTTCACCGCCTTCAATGGGGCCTAATTTTTCTTTTGATCGAACTTCGTTTCTATTCATCGTCCCACTGTTCAGCATAGCGTTATAATACGCTGAACGGCTTACCATGTCGCCACGGCTCAACTCGTCTAAATCGTGTCTCACTGTCATTTCCCGGCGCTCGAAACCGTTCAACAACTTTAAATTGTATTCGCTTTCCATTTTTGCCACTATTGGGCTAATACAATTAGTCACAAATGCTTTCATTTGATTTTCAAAATCTCCGTAACTGCTCCCAGGTAGCCCAATCATCGCCGGCGGAACGTTGAAAATTTGGCAAACTTCGCGAGCGCCTTCGGACCTTGCTTCCATGTTTTGCGCCTTGTCAGGCTCAACGCCGAAACGATGATACTTAAAACCGAAAGGAATCATCCTCGTTTGTTTGCCTTGTTGTTTTTCCCACGTCTCTAATAACGTGTTAATCTGCTCCGGTTGTAAATTCTGTTCGCTAGATAACAAACCATTCATAACGCCGCCCCCTTCAAAAAACTTTGAAGCATAATCGCGGGCCGACTTTAATAGCCCTAATGTTTCGCGGTTTGTTGTAATTGGGCTAAGCCTCAACAAACTTGGTATAACAACCATGTCGCGAGGTAAAACAAAATGATCTTTAGAAACCTTATAAAAACTTTTCCCTTCGTGAATTACAAGCGGCGTTTTATCTGTTTGCCTGAAAATTAATTCAACCGGCTCGCCCCTTCCATTCCTTACAATTTCAGCCAACCCCTTGCCAAATAACAAGGCATAAGCAATCAAAGTTTCTTTAAACTCGTTGGCCGTCACTTCACCGTCCGGGCTAACGTCAAGTAATTCGGTTACGCCGTGAAAATCTACAAGGCCGAAACTGCCTTTCTTGTCAATCACACCAACCGGCAACATTGCCACCGTTTCCGCGATTTTCTTAACGCAAGAATAAACCGCCGTTATTCCTAACGCCGTCGATGGAGTCACACCCGCCCCTAAAGCCGTGGAAAACATAGAATCACCCAAATTTTTAGGAACATCAACGCCGATATTAACACTTACTGCCGTGTTTGTCCAGCTTCGAACGATGTTTTTGACGTTTTGAATTAATCCCATAGCACAAAAATAGCTTTAAAAATCCAAACCTACAACCTCAAACGAACTCGGCCCGTCTTCCGTTCTGCTCTTATAGTCTAAAAATTGACCGAGCGCCATAATTGAGGCCACAATTCCATCGACTTTTTGATGATTTTTATTACGGTTTTTAGTGACTTTTATATCGTCGGCGGGGTTACGTTCAATAATTACGCACCCCATTTGCCAACGTAGACAGCTACTACCGTCGTTGAATAAAGTACCATTCAAGCACATTTTTTCGAACTCCTTAGAAGGAAAACTCATGCTTACATAACCCTGGCCAAACGGGACAACGGTAATCCCATCGTCTAACAACTTCGGAGCAATAAACCCGGCTAAATGTCTATCAAATGCGACTTCAATTAAATCGTTTTTACGGCTGAAGTCCCTTATATAATTCAATACAACTTCGTGATCTGTTGCGTTCCCGTTGGTAATTGTTAAACTCCCCTCTTCTTTGAACTTCAAGTAATCAACTCCGGCACTCAATTTTTTTGTTTCCGCTTGCGCTCGGTTTACAAAATGATGAGCCTTTAAATAATAACGGCCGTTTGGTTCATCTACCCATATAGCCGCAAATGAACACAAATCGCGGGTGCTGGCCAAGTCTAACCCCGCAAAGCATGGCAAGTGTTTAACATCTTCGTGTTCAAAATCGAGACTTTGATCTGTCCACACCTTGTCACTGATCCAACTGTCAACTGTTTCCGTCCAAATATTCAAATGTAAATTTTTGAACGTGTTGATATAACTAGGCATCTTTAGCGCTTTCTCGTACTCAATACGGAAATTTTTCATTGTCAAAAAACCACCTAAAGCCGGGTTTGCTTTTTTCCAAACTGCTGGATTGTGCCAATCATCCGAAGCCGAAGCCTCAAACAATACCGATAACCAACGGTCATCAACTATCAAACCATCGCGGACGCTCCTTGAATATTCCCAATACTCGTAACAAAGCGAGTTTGTATCTGTTCCCGCCGTTGTCATTATCATCGTTATCGGCTGTTCCCTTTGTAGCATTGAACTTGTTAGAACGTCCCACAAATCGCGATTCGGTTGGGTGTGCAACTCGTCAAACAAAACAGCATGAGCGTTGAAACCGTGCTTTGTTCTTGCGTCGGCGCTCAATACTTTGACAAAACTTCTTTTGTCCGTGTACTCCGCGCTGTCGCGCATCACTCGACATTTTTCTTCTAGCAATTTATCGGCTTCGATCATGTATTTCATAGCTCGATAAATTATACCCGCTTGACCCTTTTCACCGGCCGCCGCGTAAACTTGCGCCGCTTCTTCGCCATCCTGAAACATGATCGACAAAGCAATTGCCGCCGTTAGTGTCGTTTTCGCGTTCTTTCGTGGAATACCTAAAAAAACGTTCCTATACCTTCGCAATCCCGAAGCGCGTTCCTTCCAACCAAAGGCCGGAAATAAAATGCTTTCCTTTTGCCATTGGTCTAGCTTCATTTTTTGACCTACTTTTTTTCCTTCAGGGTACCTACAATGTTGCTCAATAAATTTTAAACGAAATTCGGCCTCCTTCCAATCAAAAAAATAAAGGTCTTCTGCTGGCTTTGTTGCTTTCACAACTCTATCCACCCACGAAGGAACGCCCGTTGAATCATCTAAGTAATGATCCGTCGTCATTTCCTTCGTCTTCTTCATCTTTCAAGTATTTTATCAATGTTCTAAAACAAGCTGTTTTTTGCCCGCGTATTTTTTCCAACGATCCATGTTGAGGGTATTTCTTATGTAACACCGCGCCGTCACGGTTTACACATTCATAGGTAAAACCGTTTTTATCAATGTACTTTTGAAGTTTATCCTCTTCGTTGCACATTCGGGCATAAGTCATAATAATTTGCTGAAAAGCTGGGTGGCTTGTTTTTTCTTCAGGGAACGAACTTATAAATTCGTTATAGTATTGTTTGGTCGTTTTCACTTGTAGTTCTTATTTGACTGCAAAATACACAAAAAAAACCAAACAGCCCCAACCGCGAAAAAACGACACCAACTACGTTGACCACACGAAAGACATTCGTAAATTAGACCCCCTACCCCTTTTTAACAGCGCAAATTTCAACGATCTATATTATTTGATACATTACCCTACTTCGCACCGTTTCGCTCCCTTGCTGACTTGCTATTATGGCAACTGTGACACATGGCTTGAAAAGGACCTTCCCAAAAGTCGCCGCCTTGCTCAACGGGCTTGATGTGATCCGTAACTTTGCTAAGTTGTCCGCAATTAGGTGTAATACATATAGGGTGCAACGTTAGAAACGTCTTGCTAAACTTTCTCCACCGTTGGGTGTTGTAGCGTTTGTCCGGCTCTCGGCTCCAGCTTTTTACTTCTTTCTTTGGCTTCGGCGTGGACCATGCTGGCCGCCTTGTTCGCCTTGGTAGATTTGGCATATTTATAACTATTTGGTTTTCAGTGTTGTAACGCTATGACTTTCGTAGCGTAACACGTAACACACTGACTATTAGTAAGTTCTAAAAATCTGTTACGCTCTGTTACGGTCAGCGTAACACGCTATAATCCGCGTGGCTCTAGGCTTCCCTTATATATATACTTACTTTGTTACGTTTTATATATATATAGCCTACGTATGCACGCGCATCCGCACGCCTGCATGTGTGTAAGGGTGTATGCTGGAACGTAACAAGCGTAACAAGCGTAACAAAAACGCCACAACCTTTGAGGCTGTAGCGTTGCAGGCGTTACGCTCTACCGTAACAGAGCGTAACAAAGCGTAACAAATTGGCGTTATCGTAGTCCCCACGCCCGTTCATGTTGTTTGGTTATTACAAATCACCGCCGGAACCATTCACAACACGCGTACCTCAAACCTGGGTTGGTCAGCTTGCTCACCGGCTTAATTTATTTTTTTTAAAATGTTTCTGCAAAGTTGCGCCTCATATTGGTACGCGTCAACGTTTTTCTGTGTGCTTTGTTTGTCGGCCACGTTTTCCAGGAACCGGATCCGGACTTTTAAATATTTTATTTCTTCTTCCATCGTTTTGTTGTTATGGTGTTTATATTGGTGTTAGCAACAATAAACACTACCATAGTGCTTTTTGTGCAGTTTGTTCTTTAAATCGCTTACAAGCCTTTTCGTAGTATTCAGCATCTATCTCATAGGCTATTAACTTTCGTTTCATCTGGTGGCAGGCTATGGCTATGCTTCCACTACCCAAGTGAGTGTCTAAAATCAAATCGCCCTCGCTTGTATATTTATCAATTACCCATTTGTAAAGTTGTACAGGTTTTTGAGTTGGATGTATTCGATTAAATGTTTCGCTTCTTTTTGTGTACTGTTTTAAAACTTTATCAAAAGAAGTCCAAGCAAGTTCGCCATCAGCAAAATCGCCACCCATATTTTTTTGCCAATAAAGCCAACATCTTGAAGCTGGTAATAAATCTGCAAAATAATTACCGCCCCAAATTATTTGATTTTTAGACACCCGTCTAAGCTCGTCAAAATATGGCTTTTCGGGTCTGTTGTTATCCCACCCTTTTTTTATCCCATTGGTTTTTTTACTACCCCTTGTTCTCGCTTTTCCACCGTCCTCTCCTATTCCGTATGGCGGGTCAACAATAGCCACGTCAAAATGATTATCGCCATAGCCTTTTAACGCTTGTAAGCTATCTCCGTGTATTAATTCAATGTCTTTCATATAAATCCGTGTTTAAAGTTGCTAACAATGGCTAAAACGGCATTAAAACGACCGTTTAGCCAAACCGTTATGCGTAATATCTTTTTACTACGTGCCAACAAGCCATCCATTCAAGATTTGGTTTACCTCTATACTTTTTAGCTTTCTTTTTGTCGGTAGTCCATCTGCTATTGCTACCTAAATAATAATGTTCTACACCTTTAAATTTTTGCGTAATAACGTAACTACGCATAACAAGGTGTAAAAATGAATTAATAATCTTCTTCATAGTATTTTAGCTATTGCATCATTGTAGCCATCTGCATAACTGCAAGGTAACGTTTCACAACAATGTGTATAATTAATAGCTTTTTTAAAGTCATCTATCATACTTTGTACAGTAGCTTCACGCATTACTCTACCAGTTATATCTTTTACTGCAAACATCATTGCATCTCTAATTAAATCTCTTTCTTGTTCTGTCATTTCTATTATCATTTTGCTGTTATGGTGTTTATATTGGTGTTAGCCACAAGCTGCTACGTTCTCGCTTTTAATGAAGTTTCCCCATTGTTCAGCCATAGCTTTTGCAATTCCGCTAAAAGTTTTACTGCTTTCCTTTTGGCTTATGTTCTTAAATTGGTATTTCTGCCCTCGTTTCTTACCACCTGTATTGCTTGGTAAGTACGGCTTATAGTCGCTTACTATTTTAGTCGGCTCTAATAGTGGTAAATTTTTAAGCCACAGCAGGGTTCTTTTGCTATAAGGGTGTCCGTACTCATAAGGTTGCACCGCTTGGTCTTGTTTTGGTAATCCCACTACTTTTAATGGCGTAGGGTTTTCAATCGCAATATGTTTTATTGGAGCATTTTTAAACATCATAAACAAGTCCTTCGCTTCCATTGCTTTATTAAACCTTTCTTGACTTAAATTACCTGCTGTCGGGTACATCCATCTTGCACCTGCTCTACTAATATAAGTACAAGGTGGATGTGCAATCATAGCATTATATTTACCACTATACGCTTCAGCAACTGCATCGCCTTTTATATGCCATTCAGGTTTATCACCACTACATTCTTGTATGTCGCAACTATAAGCTTCAAATCCTAATTCTCGGAAAGCTTTGCAAACTTCTTGGCTTTCTTCACAAGCTATTAATATTTTCATTTTGTTTTGTTCTTAATTCACCGTACTATGCGCAATTTGCCATCGCACGCATTGCACCTGTTATTTCTTCGGTTGTAAACCCAATCTTGCTTATCATTTCACCGACTTTAAACATAGCTTTTTTTATTTCTTCATCTGTCATATCAGAAGTATCGTGTCCGAAAAAAGCAAGTTCAGCTCTAAATTTAGCCATTACTATTAGCTCTTGTTTTTCCACGCTCAAAAAGCGCATAACAATGCGTAAAATCCATTGCTTACGTAGTAGGTAATTTTCAAATGTTATCATGTAATTAAGTTTAATTTATTATTAAAATTTATGTTTCAAAACGCAAAGTATCTTACGCTAACCGTTTTTCTGTTATGGTGTTTATATTGCCAAATATAACACAAAAAACCGACATAATGCAAGTTTCTGCATAACATCGGTTTAATTATAGTTAGGGTTTAGTTGTTATGGTACGTCGTTCACTATGTTTGCGGCTGTCATATTGTAAATCTCCAAAACGCAATTTCCTTCGGTTCCGCTGTCTTCCAAATAAGGGTAAGTATCACCGTCTCCCATTCTCCACCAATGTTTAGGCGCTGTTGTTAACGTTGACAAATCAAAGGGCGTTCCGCTGTTGTAAATGTCGGAAATATTATTTGTCTGATCGCTATCCCAAATACAAAGTTCATCGACTTTGCAAAGATTTTGCATATAATTACCACTTGAAAAACGTCCAATCCTGAAATTATCGGGATCAATACCAGCCGAATAACCGTAGTTGTTGTTAGTCCACGTTCCAGCGTTGGAAACATTAACGCCATCAATAAAAACGTTGAATCGACCGTAATAACTACTAACGGATCCACTACCGGAACCCGTTGAACCGCCGTCGTAGGTTAATACAACGTGTTTCCATGTCCCAGCCGGTAGAGTATTTGCGGCGCTATCCCATTGCAAATAGTTATTATTTGAGCCATAACGAAACCTTAGGGTGTCATTATTGCCGCCGCGATACCTTAAATACATGAAACCGCCGTTGGCCGTGTCGCTATCTCCGTAGTAGAAAATCGTTTGGCCGTTGTTGGTGCTTGTGCTTCCCTTAAACCATAGCCCCACACTCCAAGCGTCCGAAGCTCCCGCGCCATTACTTGCGCGGCCTAGTGTGGAACTCAATAACGAAGCGTTACCGCCGGCCCAATCTTGAAACTCAAATGAAATGCTTTTAGTGTTTGCGAAAGGCGGCTCCGATACTGTTAACACTATTATTTCGCTGTCTTCCCCGTTGTAGTTTATCGCTTTTACCGGTATGTTATACGTTCCCGCCGTCAGGCTTGACCCTCCCACAAGTTTTCTAACGTTTCCTTCAACGTTTGCCACTCCGTTAACGTTTGACAAGTCCCATTCATACGCCACGCCATAAAGCGCCGTTAATTCGTAGTTAAGTGTTTCGCCTTGTACTAACGCTATTGTTAAGTTACTTGTTATGTTTGGGGCGTTTGCTGTTGGCGTTCCCGTAGATTGAAAAACAGCGTTTAAGGCGTTGCAAACTTCTGTTGAGTTGTTACCGTAGCTTTGCCCGTTTTCGTCTTGAAAAACATCAAAGGCGGCATTACTGACAAGTTGAATGTTTCGCGCTAAGTCGTGAATATTACAATAGCCGTTCTCGACTGTTGTTTGTAGGCTGTTTAAAAATTGCACCCCGTTTGCATCTTCGATAAATATCGCATTTGCGGAAGCGTCTTTATAAATAGTGATCATTTCAAGTTTATTTTTATATAGCTCCCTGCGTTTAATACTGCACCATCAGAAGATAATTTTACCTGTAGTTTTCCTGGGTTGTTTTTTGTGTTGTTGTCTCCCATGTAAATCGGAAACGAAATAACACGCTGATAACCAATCCCACTTCCGCTATCTAATCTTTCGCTCCAAAACTTCAAAGCGTATTCACCATCCCCACCGCCTAGGACATAGCGAAGCTCCAACAAACTGTTATTTGTATTGGGTGTCACTGTGAAGTCGTTACGTATAAAAATTTGACTTCCTAAAGTTAAATCATTAAAATCTAAATAGCCCGTTTCTTCGTCAATTACATCGTTGACGCCTTCGGGTTTATACGTCTTATTCGTAAACGCTCCTTGGCCGTTGTTTGGTATATCCGTCCAAGTGTCAGAAGACAAAGAAACATTTCCCGTTGAATCGTTGTAATCAATAAAACCGATTTTTGTGGCTGTTCCTGCTGGTCCTTGGGGGCCTTGCACGCCTATTTCTGAAACATTTACGGTTATAACTTCGAGTGCTTCCGTCACGTTTATTGAAACGCTTTGAGTCTCTTCGGTTATGTTAATAGATACATTTTCCATTATTGAGTAACGTCTTGTAAAACTTCAAAAATCCCTTCCACGTAGGTTTTTACTGTTGCCCCCGTTGTAAGTTGAATATCGTAATAGTTTATACCTACTGGTATATCAATTACAAAGCTGTCGATTGAAAAAACGCCGTTTGTTGCGTCTGTTATTGTTATCCCTGACCCCGTTTCTAATGTCTTGACTACTTCGCCCGTTTTCGATTCTTTTCGGACTTGAATTTTTATCGTTGCCGCTGTTAAGTCAATAGGGGCGTTGTTTAGTTGGTATGTAAATTGTACACCGTTAAACGTGTCGCCAAATACTTGTTTTTTTATATTATACTTTTGGACCATTGTTTTTTTTGTTAGTTTATTCTAGTTTGAAAGGTAAGAATTTTCCAAACAAAGGCAATTCCGGCAAGCGTCACCATCCCAAAAATAAACCATCTCCAGCGGTTAATTTTCGCGGGGGTTTTTATTGTTTCCGTCACTATTTTTTCAACCGTCACCGTTTCAAATATTGTTATGGTATCCGGTTTAACATAGGATTCAACTAAAATAGTATTGTTGATTGTATCGTGTTGCAAAACAACTCTGACCCGTTCGGAATTAATTACGGGCGTTGGTTTTGCTAGTTGTTTTATTGGAACGACGTTTTCAATAATTTCAGGCGGCAGAATTATTGTGGTGTCAATTGTAGACGTTGTTTTCTCCGTCGTTGTTGTTGTTTTTACGGTTTTGCAAGCCGTCAAAAAACTAACTAATATTAGAAGAATTAGGGCCGCTTTCTTCATAGTCTCGGAGTTTTTTTATTATGAATTTAGGTAATAAATCCGGCTTAATTTTGGTTATGTTTTCAACCACGCTTAAACCTTCGCGCCCAATTAGAGCGGCATAACCTACGGAATTGATCCAAGAAAAAACCTTCATTGATATTTTGCCAGCTCCGTAATTTTCGAAGCCATGCAAAACGACTAAAAAAGCCGCGTATAAAATAGTCTTTACAAATACTTTGCCGAATGGTGAAGAGTGGAGCGCGTTTTGTTTCATTGCCGCCCATATTCCGGTGAAGGTGTCAATTATTACCATGACCATAAGAAAAACAGCAAAGTCCCATGAATCAAAAATATATTTAGCGAAAACTTCTCTAAATGTTGCAAATGTAACGGCTAAAAAGTAAACGGCTCCGGTTGTTTTCATGTATGCAAAGATAGCCAAATTTCTACTAAAAATATTTCATTTAGTAGCCTTGTTTTTCTATTTTGGTTCATTTCATAAGATACAATAAATTGACTCGCCCCGTGTCCCATTTTAAACCCTTCGCGCTCGATGTAGTCTTTTGTAACGTATTCAGCGCGTGAAGTCGATAGAAACTGTACCAATGATTCGAGGTAAGTTTTCATCTTTTGAATTGAGTCTTTCGATGGCGGCGGCGATGGCAATGATTTGGCCTTGGATTTCAGAATGAATTTTGTTTGGGTCATAGCTTTCGAGTGTTTTTTTTCTTGCTTTTAATATTTCAATTGGTGTCATTTTTCCGTATATGTTAAAAATTAATAAATCGGATCAATTTTTTTTGTTAGGCTTTTGATACTTTGACAATTGCCGTGTTTGTTTCCTTCCCTTTTATTTTTTCCCTATTTATACAAAGTTCAGTCCACCAGCCGCCCAAAGTAGGATTAGCAAAACCTTTTTCAGTAGCCCAACCCGCAAAACCGTCACCAAGTTTCTTATAGCTTCCCGTATCTATGTTATGAACAACTGAATTATGGACTTTGAATTGTTTGTTTAGTCTTTGGACTGTTACAGGCAAATACCAATTATTGTGGTCGTGTCCGGTTGTTATGATATTCGCGTCAGGGTGATTTTTCATGTTGATGTCAACTTTTAATATCCCTTTTGACCTTGGAGCGTTCCCACCGTACCCATGATGATAGAACTGTTTTAAGGGTATTCTACCGCCGTTTATATTTCTCCTTAACGTGTATATCATCCAACCACTATAACCCCCCATAGTAGCCGCTAAGCCCTTACCTTTTAATCCTTCAACTACTCTTTTGGTTACATCGGTGTGCATCCTTTGGAAAATATTTGTTTCGTGGTTACCATGGCCTATGAAATATTCAACTTTGTATTTAGACAACATTTCTATAACGTCCTCAATAACTGCATCTAAATAGTTTGTAACTAGGTATTCCGGGCGAATATCAGAATAAGAGCTTCGAGGGTCTTTAGCGCACCCCATAACGTCCAATAAATCACCGTTAAT
>Ga0228670_1000627_pt1 | contig 19137 bp, 16 predicted proteins | sample 85DmetaG_FD_182785 | JGI IMG/M metagenome (GOLD analysis project Ga0228670, IMG submission 182785) | Seawater microbial communities from Monterey Bay, California, United States - 85D | ecosystem: Environmental > Aquatic > Marine > Coastal | place: USA: California | collected 2016-10-13
AGTATTTCTAATGCGTCTAGTTCTCATTCACTTATTTGTTTCATATCACGAAATTAGTTATTATTCTTTTAGAGTATACTTAATTTTTCTAAAAGTTGCGTTTCGTGATAGATTCTACCTATTTTTATTTGACTTTTGTATATTTTATAATATAATACATTTTGTTATTTTTATATTATAACTTTAAAAAAATGAAGCAAAGAGTAGCATACGATAGTTCTAGAAACAAAAAAATCAACTCGCACTCAAATAGAAATAAACAAGTTAATAAGGTGAAAAATGTAAAAACAGATATGAATAAAGGTGCTATACAAGTCCTTGAAGAGAAATATGCTCCAGATGAAATAACTACCACTATTCAAGAAGACATACAAAAATTCTATAAAGATGAATTAAAAGAACAATTAATGACAGATATAGATAGTATAAGTGAAGATGAGTTGAAGGAAAATTTAGAGTATATAAATAACATAAGTATAGAGTTTCTTGATATTCAATCAAAAGAAGTACAAGAAACATTAGTCGATCAGAATATTTGGTCAAACCCCGAAAAAATTTACGAGGCACATGAACCAGAAATGCAAGAAATAAGAAGAAGAAAAAAAGAGGAGATTGAAGTAAGAAGGTCAGAAGAGAAAGAGCTAGAAGAAAAAAGGTTAGAAAATAAAAAAAGAAAGAATAAATTACGTAATAAAAGATATAAGTTCAATAAAAGAGTCAATAATATATTAGAAAAGACTTTTACTGATACAAAATATAAAGAATTAAATAGAAGTGTTATCAAAAAACTATTCGGCCTTCAAGATGAAAAAGTTCATTCAATAAATGAGTGTTTTGAAGATAAAAACATTAAGATAGAAAAATGGAGAATAGGTCAAATAGAAAAAAAATTCATAAAAGCATTAGAAAAAGCTGGTATAGAAGTACCAAATAAAGAAGAAAGAGAAAATGCAAAAATAAGAGCAATACTAGATCAAACATTCCCTCATAAAAAATACAAAGAACAAAATATTAACGTTATTCAAAAATTATATGGATTGAATGGTGAAGAAGTACTCACAATAAAGAAATGTGCAAATCATTCAGATATTAAAATGGAAATATGGAGAGTCAAGGCAACTCAAAAAAAATTTATCAAAGCCTTAGAGAAGGCTAAAATCGAAGTTCCAAATACATAAAGAAATAAAAAAACCGCATATGCGGTTTTTTTATTTCTTTATTTTCTTTTTAAAGTCTTCAAAAGAAACAAGAAGCTTATCTTTCAGTTCAGTTGCTTTCTCTGGAGCAACTTTCTTAAGCTCATCTATATCAGTTTGTTTTTCCTTATAGAGAGTCTCTAGTTTTTCTGATGCTTCTACAACAAAATCTTTTCCCTTTACTTTTAGCTCCTCTAATAATTCTTGCCCCTCAGCCTTGTAGTTATCAACTACTTTCAGAAGATCTTTTTTCTTACTATGAAATATTTTTTTATTTTTCTCTGATAAAATTCATAGTTTCAAATCCTTAAATAAATTTCTCTGTGTTTCCAAAAAATTTTCAAATAATACCTTGAACTCTCATTCTCCCTCCTTCTTTGATTTTTGAATATCTTTTTTCAAATCAGTTGGTTTCTTTTTACTGTACAATGAAGACACAACAGAACCAAATACATATCAAGCAGCAAGCAGCAGAGTTTTCTTGTTGAACATAATGCAATAATTAAAAATATAATTATAAAAAAGTCTAATAGTTTTTAACACATTTTTCGAGAAGAAACTTTGTGAGTGACCTTTTTATGATATAATTATCATACCCAAAACAATATTTTTTGCAAAAAATTAGTAATATTAATATTAACACTAAATTCAATGTCATATAATAACTTCTCGAATTGATATAAGAAAGCCCTAGTAAACTCTGAAAACAAAGCAAAGGAATCCTGAATAAAAGAATTAAGTATAGAAGATGTATTTTTAGAAATCATACGAAATAGTACCGGATGAATAAAAGAAGTCTTTAATCTCTACTGAATCAATGAAAAACTAACTATTGAAATAATAAATAAAGCTATCTTTAATGAAACTCCTGCTAAAAGGAAAGGAGTGTATTCTTGAATGAGTTCGAGGCTTAAAAACTGTATATTATGAAGTGTAAAAATAGCAGCAAACTACTCAAAACCAAAAGCAAGTTTAGAGGATTTTCTACTATCAATGTTAAAAAATGATGCTTGGTTTGTTAGTTTTCTTGATTACATATGAATTATACCTACCGACCTCGAAGCTAACATAGTAGATATAAATAAACTATGAGTCATTGACGGCGTAAGTTGAGAAAATAATCCCCTTCAACAAATATCTTGATGAGAAGAAATAGATGGGCTTCTCTGAACACTATCACAAAATCTTTTTTGATGAATGGCAGAACAAACAACTCCTTTTGATAGAAATAAAAAACAAGAGAAAAAAGAGGATTCTACCACACCAGCTCTTGATTTCTTCTCAGTTGATCTTACAAAGGAAGCCCAAGAATGAAAAATAGAAAATATAATTGGAAGAGACAATGAAATCGAAAGACTTATTGCCATACTCAATAGGAAAACAAAGAATAATCCAGTTCTTGTTTGAGAACCATGAGTTGGTAAAACAGCAATGGCTGAATGACTGGCTCTAAAAATATCACATGGTCAAGTACCGTTCTCAATGAGAAACAAAAAAGTACTTGCTCTTGATATGTCATCACTCGTAGCTGGAACAAAATACAGAGGTGAATTTGAAACAAGAATTAAACAAGTAATAGATGAAGCATCAAAAGTAGAAAATGAAATCATACTCTTCATAGACGAAGTCCATACTATGATTGGTGCAGGAAGTGGAGAATGAAGTTTAGATGCATCAAATATCCTTAAGCCAGCGATGGGAAGATGAAAAATTAGGATTATCTGAGCAACCACTGCAAACGAATATAAAAAATATATAGAAAAAGACTCTGCTCTTGAAAGAAGATTTCAAAAAATATCTGTAGAAGAACCAGATGCTCAAGTAGCATACAAAATCATTGATTGATTGAAAGAATCCTTTGAGGAATATCATAATTTAAATATAAAAGATGAAGCAGTAAAAGAAGCTGTAGCACTATCAACGAGATATATCACCGATAGATATCTTCCCGATAAAGCAATAGATCTTATTGATGAAGCCTGTAGTCTCAAGTCAATGAAATATAATATTGACGAAACAGAAATCAAAAAAATTAAAGAAAAAATTGCTTCAATTGAAAAAGAAATGCAACAAGCAGTTATCGCTCAATCTTATAAAAAGGCACAATCTCTCAAACAAAAACAAGAGACATTAGAAAATAATATAACAGAACTTAAGCAAAAATTTACGATCCCAAAAAATGAAAGATTTAGTATCTGAGCGCAAGACGTTCAAAAAGTCTTAAGTATGTCTACTGGTATACCAGCTTCAAACTTGAACAAAGGCGAAATTGATAGAATTAAAAATCTTCCAAAAAATATAAAAAAAGAAATCATCTGACAAAACGAAGCGATAGATGGAATCGTAAAATCTATCATGAAAAGTAAAGCAGGAATATGAAACCCAAATAGACCTCTAGGAAGTTTTTTATTCTTATGACCAACTGGAGTTGGGAAAACAGAGCTAGTGAAAGTACTGACAAAAGACTTCTACGAAGACACCAATTCTCTCATAAAAATAGACATGAGTGAATATGCTGACAAAACATCGGTAAATAAACTAATAGGTTCAAGTGCGTGATATGTATGATATGAAGAAGGTGGATTACTCACTGAAAAAGTAAGAAAAAAACCATACTCAGTAATCCTCTTTGATGAAATAGAAAAATGAGATTTTGATGTATATAATATGCTCTTACAAATACTAGAAGACTGAGTTCTTACTGACAATAAATGAAAAAAAATAAACTTTAAAAATACAATAATTATCATGACCTCCAACCTTTGATCAGAAGAGTTCAATGAAAAAGCAGCTCAAATTTGATTCAGTGTCTCAGAAGAAAAAGAAGCAAAAATAATGCAAGACTATACAAAAGCAAAAGAGAATATAAAAGGATCTCTTACTGATTATTTTTCTCCAGAGTTTGTAAATAGAATCGACAAGGTTATCGTCTTTAATCCTTTAGATAAAAAGAATATAAAGGATATAGTAACTCTTCAAATCAAAAATTTAAAAGAAAGGTTAGAAGAAAAAGCTATCGAGCTCAAATATGATACAAAAGTAATAAATTTTATCACAAAAGTAGTCTACAACCCAGATTTTTGAGCGAGAGAAGTGAGAAGGTTTATAAACGATCATATAGAAGACTCAATTGCTGAAAAAATTATCAATAATCAAAAAAAGAAAAGCTTCGAAATCAAGGTGGAAAAAAATGAAATCGTTGTATCCTAACAAAATAAAAATCTTCTTTCGAATAAGAAGATTTTTATTTTGAAAAACAACATTTCTATCTATAATAAAAACTATAAAATAAGCTTGTTTATTTCCTCTAGCAAACAAAAAAAGACAAAATCATGAAAAAGACACTTATCTTTATAATCTGCTTTCTCAGTTTCAGTATAAATACCGAAGCTTTTTTATGAGAAGACTTATGATTAAACCTCTATACCAGCATAGATGAATGATTCCAAGAATTAGAACAAAAGCAGTATGAATATGAACTATCATGACAATGAAAATGAATCAAAGAGAGCATCAATCAGATACTAAAAAATGAAGGAATCTCAGAATGTATTGAATGAGATATTTCAAGTGATGATGTAGAAAAAATATCACAATGATATATAAGCTTTCTTATCAAAAATATGAAAAAATGAGAAAACTGTAAATCAGAAGATGACACCATAGAAAATAAAACGCTGGTAAATATAATAAAGGCAGTTCATAAACTCAAAGTGAGTTCAGAAAACAAGGCAAAGGAGAAAGCGAAAAAAATAAATACTATTTCAAGGATATGAATATATAGTGATGGAAATATAGAAAACTCCCCTTTTGACCTTATAAAGGACTTGCAAGATATAGACCAAATAATTTTCTCTAGCAAAATAAATTACGAATGAGAAGAGCTTCTGAGCGATGATGACCTTTTAGACTGTATCACAGGAAAAGAAAAGTGTTTTGATCATGGAACAGATATAAACGATATACGAATAAAAGAGCCAAAAATAATTCAGAACCTTAAGGAAAGGCTCAAAAATAATTGAAGGAATCAAACATCTGGAGATGAAGAAGAAGTAGAGTCAGAACTAGAAAATAATTACCTCTGTGTAGATGATATTAACATAAACTCTGGACTCAGCAGTGAAGCATTAAATAATATCATAAACGATATCAATAGTCCTTCCGAAAATAGTCAAAACACTCCTGCGAAAGAAACAAGTCAACCTGTAAATACTTCTTCTCCAGGACCTACAGAAAATAGAGATAGTTTCTCTCTATGATCATATAAAAAAACAAATGACCCTTGGCCATGTTATGATTTCTTTTGTATTACCGTAGAGTTTATTACCTACCAGCATAAACTCCTGGGTTGATGAGAAAGTATATCAATAGAGTATCTTCTAAATAGATCAAATAAACATTTGAGAAAATTTGCTTCCACCTCTCTCATACCGGCAAAAATGAGTACGAATAACTTTGAACTCTGACTCAAAGATCTCAACCTACCAGATATATTCCATCTTTGATTTGTAATTACAAAAAAACCAGTTCCCATACTTGACATCCAACCCTCTAATGGGAAAAAACAAGACTGAAAAAAATTTACGAAAAAAAATCTTCTTGAAGAGTATTACAAAAATTTATGACTTGAGTATTCCAGAAGTAATGACTTAGATATTTTTGAAGAAAAAGACATACATTCTAAAACACTTCTAAGTTCTGATGAAGATGAAGTAGCAAAGGTACGAGAAAGACTATACAATGAATATAAAGAAATGTACCAAGCAGGAAGGAACGATGTAGTGAAAAATCAAATATCTGCTCAAGCTATCGGTGAAGAACTCAAAGATTTTGAAGAGCAATTCATAGAACTACAAGGATTTAGCAATTCTATGAATGACTACGTAAATACTATTAGTTTTCTTATAAAAGAAATGGTTAAAATACCACAAGGATAACAAAAAAATATGAAAAAAATACTCTCTACATTATTTGCCATCGTAATTCTCAGTAGTTACCAAACAACTCGTGCAGCAGAAGAATCATGTCGCATACAAGATTCACCAGCTCCCGTTTTATCAGAGTATATTAAAAACAACAGAACTATAATAAAAAATATCACCAAAGAAATCAAAGAAGCAGAAAAAGCAGGAAGTTTTACAAAAGTTCTCAATTACTGACAAAGTAATATTATTAAAGGCTATAATCAAAGAATAAATTGGTGAAATTATGGATCTTATTTTCATTATTATATCCTGTTCCCTGTTGCAAATGATGTCACCTATCAAGTAAAAAGAGATTATAGAACACTCGAATCAGAAAACGATTGATTGAATAAATATCTAAAAAGTACCATAAAAAAATGATACTCACGAGTAGAGTTAACTCAAGAAAAGGTTTGTAACTGAATAAAATGAGACTGTGAACTTTCATGAACCGTTGATAGCATTCTCTGAGAAATGTTAAAAAATAACTCTCAAGTTCTTCACATGTATAGAAAAACTGTCACATGAGATAATAAAGATTTTGACAATATAGACGAACTCATACTTATTGATAAAACAGCTCTCAAGAAAACGAATAGTGATAAAGAAAACTATATGATGCAGTACTATGGACCAGGAAATAATTGTAATAAAGAAGAATGAAAATTCTTGGACAAAATAAAAAAAATCAAAAATGATATAATAGAAAGATATCAAGCAACCTACAAATGAAGTAACACGTGAATACAAAATTGGAAAGATGCTTGGGCACTCGCAAGTGGAATAGATAGTGACAAAGAAAAAGCAATTGAAAAAAAACTCTTAGCACAGGAGTTATCCAGACAATGAGTTCCACCAGATGCTGCCAGTGCTACTCTTTGAGCACTTGATACATTTAATGAAGAATGATTCTCTCCAAGAAAGATTCTTACCCCTATAGCCAATACCTATAAATATCTCGAAAATAGCGTAAAGGAACAATGGGATAGATTCAAAAAAGATGTGCTAGATGATGCAAAAGAGTCAAATGTTGAAACTAAAAGTATTAGTTCACTATTAGGCGACCATGAACAAAATACTATTGACGCAAATATTGCAAGATCGGTAGCGGAAGCATATACTTCACTAATACCCCTTACTGCTGAAACTGAAGTGCAAACAGCCAGTCTAGAATCTAGAATAATAAACCTGCATAATAACATCAATCTCAGTATAAAAACTCTCAGTGAAGAAACATGTGAAAACGCAGTGAAGGTATGTAACCAACAAGACAAAGGAAACGGAAATTGCTGAAAATGTAATTAAGTGTTATAGTATATAAAAAGCAGGAAAAATATTTAAAAATTAACAAAAAAAAATGCTAAAAAAAAGTGAAATAGAAATAATGAGAAAAAATGCAAAGGTTCATAAAGAAGTTTTCGAAAAAATTAAGAAAATGGTACAGGATGGAACCACTGCAAAAGAAGTAAACAAACTCTGCTGAGAGATAGCAAAAAAACACTGAGTGCTCTGCTGATTCCATTGAGTATACGGATTCCCTGACAATATATGTATCAGCGTAAATAATGTAGTCGTTCATGGAAGAGCGAGAGAATGAATAGTATTTAAAAACTGAGATCTCGTAACTTTTGATTTTTGAATAAAAGATAAAAAAGTATGAATTAATACAGATGCTGCAATCTCCGTTATTATTGGATGATATGATAAAAATCCAGCTGGATGAATTCTTATTGAAACAAACAAAAGAGCACTTGCCGCATGAATCAAAGCAGCGAGAGCCGGAAATACAGTATGAGATATATGAGCAGCGGTACAAAAAGAAATTGAGTGAGCCTGATACTACGTAGTAAAGGACCTTACCTGACATGCTATAGGAAAGGAATTACACGAAAAACCATATATACCAAATTATTGAAAACCTGGAGCATGAGCAAAGATTAAAAAATGAATGACTCTAGCTATAGAGCCCATTGTATGACAAACCAGTTGAGAAATAATTGACAAATGAGATTGGGAAATCTATATAAAAGATGGAAGTCTTGGCTGTCAGTATGAACATACTATCTTAATTACAGATGATGAAGCAGAAATAATAATATAACCCCTCCCAACCTCCCCTTATCAGGGGAGGAGAAGAACATTTTACTTCCCCCTGATAAGGGGGATCGAGGGGGTTCCGGAGATAAGATCAATTTTCTGATTTCTCGGTAATTTTTTTATCTCATACTCTCTTTTGGTTGCATCACTCCTATTCTCAAAATTCTCAGAATACATTAATTCGACTGGTCATCTAGCTCTTGTATATTTTGCTCATCAACGAATTTCGCCATTATGCTGTTTTATTCGCCTTTCTATATCTGTAGTAATTCAAGTATAAAGAGATTCATCATAACATTTCAGAATATAAACAATATACATCCATATACTCTATTAAAAATTAAGTTATTAAAATACTAATCCTTTTGTTTAAAAGAGCAATTTTAAAACTTTGATTTCAGTAAAAAATAGTTAAAATAGTTCACATAATATATTAACTATTTTTTTATATGCTATTCAAAGATGCCCACTTAAAATTCTTAAATTACTTGGAAGTAATAAAAAATAAATCTGAGAAAACCGTAGAACAGTATGATAGACATCTCAATAAGTTTAGTGAATTTATTGCTGCCAAACAAAACCTAGATTTGAATAAATTTGAAGTAGGAAATATCACTCTAGGTATAACAGAAGACTTTAGAGAGTATTTACATATATCAAATAAAGTAAAAATAAGTATCAAAACAGCAAACGCTTATATGATAACACTAAGGAGCTTTCTAAAGTTTCTAGAAAAGAAATGAATCCAATCTCTCAGTGCAACATCCATAGATCTTATAAAAGCAGATCCAAGACATGTAGAGTTTCTCACACAAGATGAACTTGAAAGGCTTTTTAAGTCACCAGATACTCAAACTCTCATATGATCAAGAGACCTTGCTATCATGCAAATGATATACTCTACTTGACTGAGAATATCTGAACTCACCAACCTCAATATAAATGATGTAGATCTGAAAAGAAAAGAGTTTGCCATACGAGGAAAGTGAAGAAAAGTAAGGGTAGTATATCTCACTGATTTATCAGCACAACTCATTCAAGAATACTTAGAGAAAAGAAGTGATCATTTCTCCCCTCTCTTTATCAGACACAATGTAAAAAAAGATTCAATAAAATGATTAGAAAATGAAAAAATGAGACTTTCAAGGTTCTTTATAACTACTATGATAAAAAAACATGCTATAAAGTGATATATTATAAAAGATATTTCTGCTCATACCCTCAGGCACTCATTTGCTACTACACTCCTAGATGCTTGAGCTGACCTGAGATCTATTCAGGAAATGCTTGGACATTCAAGTATTACCACTACCCAGGTATATACTCATGTAACGAATAAAAAACTCAAAGATATACATTCAAAGTTTATGAAATAATTTTACAGTAGCTTATTTTTCCTTTTATACAAAGCATTATAAAGAAAAAATAAAAAAAGAGAGTTAATTGTTGACAATTGTTAAAAAATATTGTATAGTTATATATATTATTAAAAAAGAGGCTTACCTCTCAATATATTTACTCTATAAAAATAGTATTATGCCAAGTATTTTTTATGAAATATTCAACAAGAATATCAAAATAAGTGAACAGGTTCTCAAACAATTAAAAGAAGAGCTTGAAATTTTATTTGAAAAATTTAAAGAAAAACACGATATAGACTATGTAAAAGTACTTAGAAATAAACTTACTCATCTCTTAGAAGAAAAACATAAAAAGATAGATAAGAAAACTCAAAAAGAATTAAAAAGTTTATGAAAATTCTTAGAAGAAATAAATGAGTACATTGCAAATCAAGAAGAAGAAACAAAGTTAGAAATGATAGATGTAGTAAAAAAAATAGAAAAAAAATATAAAAAATGTGACGATCTTTCAGAAGAAAAAAGAAAAAAATACAGGCAGGTCTGCAAAAAGAAAGCTACTATACAGTACGAAAAAGAACTGATAAAGCTTCAAGTTGAGTTACTAAAACTTCAAAGACATATAAAAGATACTTGAGAAAAACTTCTCATTATATTTGAATGAAGAGATGCAGCTGGGAAATGAGGAACTATAAAAAGATTTAGAGAATACCTCAATCCAAGATGAGCAGAAGTAGTAGCACTAGAAAAACCAAATGAGCAAGAAAAAACTCAGTGGTATTTTCAAAGATATGTAAAAGAACTTCCTTCAGCATGAGAAATGAAATTTTTTGACAGAAGTTGGTATAATAGAGCTTGAGTAGAACCTGTTATGTGATTTGTATCAAAAAAAGCGTATGAGCAGTTTTTATCAGATGTACCAAAATTTGAAAAAATGCTGGTTGACTCTGGAGTAAAGCTAGTAAAATTTTATTTTTCTGTATGAAAAACTGAACAAGCAAAAAGATTCTTGGAAAGACAAACAAATCCTCTCAAGCAGTACAAACTTTCTCCTATTGACCAATACTCTCAACAATTATGGGAAAAATATACTCTTGCAGAGTACAAGAACTTTTCTGCTACTCATAAAAAACAAACTCCTTGGACTCTCATAAAAAGTGATGACAAGAAAAAAGCAAGAATAAATGCAATAAAATACGTTCTAAACCAATGTGACTATAAAGATAAAATAGACCCTAAAGAATTAAAAGTTGATTCAGAGATAGTATATAACTGAGAAGAAAAAGTAAGAAGACTCAGTGAAGAAATTGATACATCAAAAGATCTATTTGATTAACCCACCCCCTAACCCCTTCCCTTCATACGAATGGAAGGGGAAAATTTTATCTTTACAAAAAAATAAAAAAAACTAATATTAAAGTATATATACTTACATATTGAAAAATGAAATTAATAATCTGACTTGGAAATCCTGGAGAAAAATATGAAAAAACAAGACATAACGTATGATGTATGTTCCTTGATTTTTTGGCATCAGAGCTAGGTTTTTCAGACTTCAAATATGAGTCAAAATTCAAATGAGAAATATCAAATGGATCTATAAACTGAGAAAAAACTATTCTCTTAAAACCACAAACTTTTATGAATCTTAGTTGAGAATCTCTCAGAAAGATAGTCGACTTTTATAAAATTTCCTTAGAAGATTGGACAGTAATTTATGATGATTTTAGTCTTGAGTTCTGAAAAATAAGATTTAGAGATAAGTGAAGTGCCGGAGGACATAATGGTGTCAAAGATATCATAAGGCACTTTTGAGAGAACTTTAAAAGAATAAAAGTATGAATCTGATTCAACGAAAAATATGATGTATCTGATTGGGTACTTTCAAAATTTACACAAGAGGAATTGATGGACCTAGATAATGAAGTATATAAAAATACCTGAGATATATTAATAAAAAACATATAAAACTTAGAAACTCTTCTCCTTTTAGGTTTATCTCAAAAAGTCTCAAATCATATACAGACTCCCAAATACAACATACAAGTTTTTTTTATTCTTATTACTCTCAGATATTATATGTTCTTTTGTTCTGAGAGGAAATCGGTTCGAATGTTTTTTTATGTCCTCTAATGCATTAGATTCAATATCAACAAGAATATAGTTTTCATTTTTTCAAAAAACATCAAGTACCATATCAATATTTTTTCACTTTTTCAATCAAAAACAATAAAAAATCTGATCAAACTTATATTCTAAATTCTGCTTTATAAAATTCTTTAATACCTTAAGTGAATCTATATTATGAGCTCCGTCAACTAATATATTCTCTTTTAAAAATTCTAACCTTCCACTATGAACTACTTTTTTCAATCAAGATAATATTATATTTTCTGCTATCCCTAAATATATCCCTATTTCATAAACCAGTGATGCATTTTTTTCCTGCCATTCTCATAATAAATTTGTTTCAACTTTTCTATCAGTAAAAATAATCTGAGCATTTTTTTCTTTTACTACTTCTTCAATAACTGTATTTTTAAAGTTCAAAACAAGTGGAATATTTGGTTTAATAATTCATGCTTTTTGGAATGCAATCTCCTCAAGAGTACTTCAAAGTACTTCTTGATGGTCCAATCAAATAGAAGTAATAGTCGTAATTATTGGATTCACTATATTAGTAGTATCTAACAGTCACCCCAATCATACTTCTAATATTACATACTCACACTCTCGAAGTTTGAAAAATTCAAATGCTATAAGTACACATTTTTCAAAGTATGATAGATCTATCTTAAAACTTAGAATTTTATTTAATATATTTATAAAATCTGTTTCAGTTATATTTCAACTCTCCGTTTCAAACCTCTCTTTTATATCTATCAAATGTGGCGATGTAAAAACTCATACTCTCTTTCCTGCAATCTTAAGGACAGAAAATAACATCTTAGAAACAGAACCTTTTCCATTCGTTCCTGCAACATGAATAATCTTAAAACTATCTTGTGGGTTTCAAAGTAAAGCAGTGGCTTTCATTATATTATCCAATGTATAATCTTTTGTGGCTTCTATTTTAAATAAACTCTCAATAGCTTTTTTATAGTCTGTGAACATTTTTTCTAGATTTATATTTAAGTAAGAAACTACTCTCAGGAACTTCAAATATCTTTTGATTTTTTTAATGCAACTTCAATTACCTGCTCGAGCAACTCATCTCAGTTATTTTTTCAAAAATATTCTAGACCAGCTTGTGTTACTCATCACTTACTGGTCACATTCCTTATAAGGTCTTCTATAGTTTGATGATTTTTTTTGTTCTTAAAATATTCTCATGTACCAGCTAAAAGTTCACTCAAAAGTTCGTTGTTCTTTTGATCTGATACTCCTAAATCATCTATTTTATTTTTAAATACCTGTAATATCTCTAACAAAAATGCAGGGCCACTTCAAAATATAGCAGTAAATAAATCAAATTTTTCTTCTTCCAACTCTACTACCTTTCATAGTCTCTCTAAATCTCATTTAATAATATCAACAGTACTTCCCTCACTATTCGAGCAAAAAGCAGTCACAGATTTACTATATTCTATAGCAAGATTTGGCATAGTTCTTATGATCGTAATTTCATCTTCCAAATACTTCTCCATAAAAGAAATACTCTTCCCAGCAATGATAGAAACTACCACTTTATCTTTTAAATTCAAGACCTTCAATTGATCTAATATTTCCTCTAGAACCTGAGGTTTTACACAGAGCCAAACAGTATCACTAAAGTGAACTAAGTCACTAAGCTCTTTAAAAGATGGTATATGTGTATAACTATTCCTCTTTGAAGTATATACGAATTCATTTTCTGAATCTTCTTTCAATCCTCTGTATATAGACTGAGCCATATTCCCAAAACCTATAAAACCGTGTTTCATAATTATGTAATTTTAGTATATAATTAATCTAAATGTTCGATACAGTTTAAAGTCTCACCAATAATCCATGTTTGTTTTCATAAATAATAGAAATAATAAAATAAACATTTACCAAAATTCTATTGCCTTTCCCCCCAAAGTCAATAATATAAACACTCAGAAATAACTTAAAATAATAATAAAACATGCAAAAAAAAATATACATAATAGGAATAGGAGGAATTTGAATCTCAGCAATCGCCAGATATTACTTACATAAATGATATGAAGTTTTTTGAAGTGATAATACCAGTAGTCAACTCATAGAAGAATTAATCAAAGAATGATGTGACATACATATCTGAGAAAGAGCTGATTTTATTGGCGAAGAAATAGAACAAGTAGTATACTCCGAAGCCATTCCTGATGATAATAGTGAACTACAAAAAGCAAAACAACTTGGTCTAAAAAACCTCTCATACCCTCAAGCATTATGAGAAATTACAGATAATAAAAAACTTATCTCAATAGCAGGAACACATGGAAAATCAACCACTACTGCACTTACAAGTTTGGTATTAAAAAATTCTGAAGTATGAGTGAACACAATAGTTGGAACACTCCTAACAGAGTTCGAATGAAAAAATACCTACTTTTCAAAAAGTGATTACTTTGTTATTGAAGCATGCGAATACAAAAGAAGCCTACTCAATTATAAACCAAGTGTTGCCGTTATTACCAATATAGAACTTGACCACCTCGATTACTATAAGGACCTCGAAGACTACTTAAGTGCATTTGAAGAATATATAAATAACGTACGCTCTTGATGATTCGTCATCCTCAATGGAGATGATGAAAACTGTAAAAAACTCATGTGAAAAAGACAAGACGTAAACTATATACCAGTATATGAAGACTATTTTGCATTTGGAACTGAGAAAATAGAGTTTCCTAAAATAGAGATGCAAATACCAGGAAAGCATATCCTCTTTGATGCTCACATAACATATATCATATGACATATGTTATGAATGCCTGATATCAATATCCTCTATGCTCTCGAAAACTATTCTTGAGCTTGGAGAAGAATGGAAATTATATGAACGAGTGAAAATGGAAACACTCTTATTAGTGATTATGGGCACCACCCAACAGAAATTGTATTTACACTGGAAGCATTAAAAAATAAATATCCAGACAAGAAAATATTCACGGTCTTCCAGCCACACCAATATTCAAGAACCCTTGAGCTTTTAAATGAATTCAAAAACTGCTTCTGAGCTACTGATTCTCTCGTAATTCCTAACATATATGAATCACGTGATTCAGAAGAAGACAAGAAAAAAATAAACTCTAAGAAACTAATAGAACTTATTGAACACCCAAATAAACAAGATTGAAAATGACTCGCAAATACTCTCAAGCTCATACAAGAATACGATAAAAAAAATCCAAACTCAAGTATTATTCTTCTCCTGTGAGCTGGAGATGTAGATAATCTAAGATATAAAATAAAGACAAAATAAAAACCCCACCCTAGCCCTCCCCTTATCAAGGGAGGGGATATTTATAGAGCAAAAAAAGTCCCCCTGATAAGGGGGATTTAGGGGGGTTCTATATAATACTACCTCCCAATAAAGTGATTCTTATCTTTCATAACATTTGCGAGTAACACTATAAGTACTCTACTAATCCACATAGCTGAAAAAAGAGAAACTACAATTCAGATTGCCAACATAAGTCAGAATCATTTGATGAGGTTGATACCAAATATAAATAAGATCATAGCAACTATAAATCAAGTTACATTACTATCCCAAATAGCTGACCAAGACTTCTTGAATCAAGTTTTAGTAGCATGAACCAAGTCTTCTCAAGAATCAATCTCATCTTTCACTCTTTCAAAAATAAGAATATTTGCATCAATAGCCATACCTATACTGAGGATCAGACCAGCGATAGAAGCAAGGGTTAAAGTGATTCCGAGAGACTTAATAATTACAAGTACAATGATAACATAGAGTAATAGAGATATAGAAGCCATAAGACCAGACCATCTGTATACAGCGAGTAAAAACAGGAATATAATAACAAATCAAGAGATTCAGGCAACAATAAGTTTTTCTAAAGAACTTACTCAAAGCTTAGAATCTATTGTCTTTTCTGAAGTAAGATAAATAGGAGCCGGAACTACTCAAGTATTAATATCATTTGAGAGTTTTTTCGCTTCATCAACAGTATAATTTCCAGTAATCACTGCCCTTCATCATAGAATAGGCTCATTAATATTTGGAGCCGTTAAGAGTTCTCAACCAACAAATATTGCCATTCTCTTTCCAACTAACCTCTCACTCAATTCTCAGAATATCTTTGCTCACTCACTATTAAAAGTCAGTTCCACCATAGGTTGAAATGCTTCATTAAATTGCACTGATGATTTTACAAAATACTTATCACTTAAGTACCTTCCTTCACTATCAAATGCTCTTACCCAATCCTCTTCTCATTCTTTTCATTCCTCTTTAAATTCTATTTTTACCACCTTTCCAATCGCAGCCTTTGCCTTTTTGATATTCTCTTTATTTTCTAAAGTATTATTCCCTTTCAAAGGAATCTGAACAATAATATGCTTTTCTCCAGCATAACTTGCTGATATAATAACAGAGTCATTAATATTTAAAGTTTCTATTCTTTTATCAATAATAGATTTTAATCCCTCTATTATTTCCTTTTCCCTAGTACTATCATAATCTTCCTCTGTTTTTGCTTCCTCTAAATCAACTTTATAATCGAGTTCTATTCATCATTGCAAATCAAGACCGAGCTTATAATCTTTCCCAGAAAAAGGGACATTGATTCCATATGAAGACCAAGGAAAGATAAAGGCAAATAAAAGAAGTCCAAAAATGGTAATAAAAAATAATCTGAAAACTAAGTTTCTCATAGTATACGTTAAATTAAAAGTGTTAAACTAGGCAAAATATACCGTTTTTTTCGAAAAAGTAAAATTTAAAAAACAATATTTTCTTTCTTTCGTATGAAAGGAAGAATGGCTGAAAGCCAAGATGGATTATAAAAATACTTCTAAGACTTTTTATTTGCTAATTGACCACAAGCAGCATCAATATCATCTCACATGGTCATACGAACCGTAGATATTACTCCATAATGTTGTAAAATCTTCTGAAATTTCTCTATGACAAATCTTGGAGTCGTAGTAAAACCATCAGATGAAGTTCCCTCTCAAGCATTATATGGAATGAAATTTACATGAGCTAATTTTCACTCTAATAGTTTCCCAAGTTCGTGAGCCAATTTTATATGGTCATTCACTCAATTAATCATTATATATTCATAAAAAATTCTTTTATTCGTCTTTTCTACATAATCATCTAAACTTTTCATCAAATCAGCTAATGGATAGGTATGATCCACTGGCATAATACTCTTTCTGATTTCATCGTTTGGAGCATGAAGAGAAATAGCAAGTGAGGTTTGAGGAAAATCATCAGTAAATCTTCTAATACCAGGAATAATTCAACAAGTAGAAACAGTAATTCTTCTATTAGCCAGGTCGAACTTCTTTTGGTCGGTAACAAAGTTTATCGTATCTCTCACAACATCATAATTTAACATCGGTTCTCCCATTCACATATAGACAATATTACGAAGTTTTTCTCCCTCCTTATTCAAAAGGTCTGCTGCATAGTAAATCTGCTCTATTATTTCATGAAATTCTAAATTTTTCAAAAGTCATAACTTCCCCGTAGCACAAAAAGAACAAGCCATAGGGCAGCCCGCCTCACAACTAATACAAAGAGTAACTCTTCAGGTAAGATGTCTCATAATAACTGCTTCAATAAACTCTCCTGTTTTTGTTTTGAATAAAATTTTAGTCGTCTGTCAGTTCTCTGAGGTTTTCTCACTATCAACTTCTAGTGAAGTAAAAAAGCAATTTTCATTTAATAGTTTTCTTAAATCTTTCGAAATAGTTTCCATACTATCAAAGTCAGTAATGAAATTCTTATAAATAGCATTCTCTATTTGAGAATACCTAAATGATTTTATCCCATTGAGTTCTAATAATTCTTTTACTTTTTTCTCATCGTGAATTGAAAATTTTTGCATGACAATAGAGTGTAATAATTTTTTAAATTTGTATGATTATACCAAATTAAATATTTTGTAAAGGAAAAAACTTTTCATTTCAAAAAAATATTTCTTATAATAAAGAAAACCCCTCCCAACCTCCCCTTATCAGGGGAGGAGAAGAACAAAAAAACTTCCCCCTGATAAGGGGGATTGAGGGGGTTTAATATTTAAAAAAAATTATGAAAAAATCAAAAAAAGCAACATGAATTGCAGAAGCAATAGTTGTTATGATGGTAATACTGACTTGAGTTACGTGAATGTATAAAATATATTCAGCTTCAGTACGCCTAGAAGCTGGAACCACCAATAAGATAAAAGCTATTCAAATAGCAAAAGAATGAATCGAAGCTATAACCAGTATCAGAAATACCAACTGGGTACTATTTTGATCAGATTATAAGAATTGTTGGAATACTCTCAACTATGATAGCTGATGTATATCAAATATCGCACCTATAAAAATAGCACAGGAAGGTAAATACATAATATATAAAGATACTAATAATAGATGGAAGCTCAATCTCCCAACTGGTATAGCAAGTTATGAATACTCTGATACAGATTATAAAAATCAATTTAGAATGTGAATTGATAGTAACTGATTTTATACTGCTACTGGAACTACAACCAATCTAAAACCAATCTTTACAAGAGAAATATATATCAGTTACATAGATACTTCAAATCCAACAGATGGTGCTGATTCAAACGATGAAAAAATGAAAGTAAAAAGTATCGTACAATGGGTAGATACGAGCTCAAATAGCACTCGTAGAGTTGAACTCGAAACAATACTTAGTAATTGGAAATGATAAGAAAACAATTTTTAGAAACTATTTCGATGATAAAATACCAGAAACACTCTCAGACGTATCACCCTGAGGAGTAGGAGCCTTTTCTTTTCAACCTAAAATACCTGCAACAGAATACGATGTATCACCAGATTTTGTTCCTCCTGCTTTCTCACCTAAAATATTCCTCACTATACTATTAATATACTTTTCTTCTTCACTTCATTCCTCTGGATGTAAGACACTATGCTCTGAAAAACCTTTTTTCTTTAATACATCTAAGTTTATTCCATACTTTCTTAAATATACTACAATTTCATTTGATTTTTTTACACCATCAATTCAGTTTTTTATAATTGCTCACAACAAATAAACTATTTTATTGGAAACAAGTGTTTTCTTAAGAGAACCATCTAAGCTACCATCCATTTTTATTCTCTGAGTATGCTCATAAAATTCAGTCATTATACCAATAGAACTCTGAGGATTTTTCAAAGCTCAACCTGAACCAATAACACTTAGTGCAAACTCCATCATATGGAGTGTGTCAAATCAGGTCCATCAAGCATCTTTATATTGAACATTCATGTGATCGTCAGTTGGATGTATAGTATCCATACCTCCGTATGCTTTTGCGTACTCTCAGAAGGTATTATTTCACTCTACCTGTTTCC